>Ga0209426_1000057_pt1 | contig 206181 bp, 219 predicted proteins | sample Deesub1362B_J571_FD_187697 | JGI IMG/M metagenome (GOLD analysis project Ga0209426, IMG submission 187697) | Deep oceanic, basalt-hosted subsurface ecosystem from Juan de Fuca Ridge flank, Pacific Ocean, CORK Borehole 1362B_J2.571 (SPAdes)... ...
TTGAATTTCTCGGACGCACGAGAGAAGGGAGAGAAATATGGATTGAGGTGAGAGCGAGACCGATTGTTGATAAGGGAAAGGTTACCGCAATACAGGGGATAGCAAGGGATATAACTGAGAGAAAGAGACTAGAAAGATCTCTTTCTGATCTAAATGATATTCTGAGACTGCTGAACAAGATCCTCAGACACGACATACTGAATGATCTCTCAGCGATAAGAATAGCTATTGAACTCTTCTTAGAAACCGAAGATAAAGAACTTCTTAGAAAAGTTTTGAGGAGAATTGACAGAAGTACAACTCTGATAAAACAGATGCAAAAACTTGAAGATCTCACAAAATTTAGAGAGCTTAAAGCTGTGAGAATACAGGAGATACTTGATGAAGTTTGCAAGAAATATACTGGAGTTAAGATAAATATCCATGGAGATGGAGTTGTTGAGGCTAATGAAGCTCTTGCATCGGTCTTCGACAACATCATAGGAAACTCAGTAAAGCATGGGAAAGCAGATAGAATAGAAATTAGAATCGAGGGGAATGATTTTTACGAGATAAGAATCATAGATAACGGGAGAGGAATTCCAGATGAGATCAAAACTTTGATCTTCAATGAGGGATTCAGCTATGGAGATGCAAAAGGTAGTGGACTCGGACTCTACATCTCAAAAAAGATAATTGAGGCTTATGGTGGAACAATAGAAGTTGAAAAAAGTAAATCTGAGACTAAATCAGAGGAAACACCCGGTGCTGAATTTATTATAAGATTGAAAAAGGCAAAACCTTGATTCTTAGAATTAGACATAAACACCTCACTTAAAGAATGTAAAATGTTTCTGTAAAGTTTTTTAGGGAAATGGACTCGCCGGGATTTGAACCCGGGGCCTCCGCCTCGCGAAGGCGGCGCTCTTCCAGCTGAGCTACGAGCCCTTGTTTTGATGGTGTTTTGTCTATAACCAAAATAACGTAAAACATGAGTTAAAAATATTTTTCTGTTTGTTTATTGCAGTTTCACAAGGTTGATGAGGCTACACTAGCCATAAGGTTGAAACTGAAAACTAAATCTAAAATCTAGGCCCAAAATCTAAACCTCCACCATCTCAACCTCAAGTTTGTCATGAACCTCTTTGATTCTCTTAAAATCATTGTCAAGAGTCACAAGCTTTTCTTCATTTACTATACAAACAGACGATATCATTACATCCGCATCACTAACCGTTACACCTTTCTCTTTTAGCCTAGCCCAGAGGTAGGATGCGATTCTCCCTTCTTCATATCCAAAGGATAAAACTGGCAATTCTGAGATTAGGCCAAGAATTACGTTCATCTCTTTATCACTGTGTTTTACCAGCTTGATATACATTGCTCCTCTTAGCAGCTCGTAAACGCTGACTGAGGTTATCTTAACATCCTCGTTAATGATACTCTTGATATTCTTGTAAAACTCTATATCTTTCAGGATTTGAAGAAGAATAGACGTGTCAAAGATCAAAATCTCTCACCTCAAAGGATTTTCTTTCTTTCATAACGATTTCGAACAGATCACTCTCAGCAAGTGAACCTGCATATCTTTCGAGAGTTTCCAAGGATTTTTCCCGTTTTTCTTCCAGCAATCTAAGAATCACATCGGAAAAAGATTCACCTCCTCTCTTCATTTTTGAAAGTTTGTTGTAAACCTCATCCCTGAGTACTATATTCTTCATACATCAATTAATACATATAGTATATTTAAATTTAACTTTTCTGAATATGCACCTTACCTTTCCAAATAGCAACTTAAAACCAAATCCAAAAAATGGGGAAAAAGACCAAAGTTAAAATCTAACCAAATGCTCTAAACCCTCTCAATTATAGTCGCTCCTCCCTGTCCTCCTCCACCACAGAGGGTTGCACATCCGTATCTCGCATCTTCAAGCTCAAGAATTCTCGCAAGGGTTCCAACAAGCCTTATACCGCTCGCTGCCAGAGGATGACCTATTGCAATCGCTCCTCCTTTTACGTTTACTCTTTCAGAATCGAGACCAAGCTTTTTGATTGCAAAAAGCGTTACAACAGCAAAAGCCTCATTTACCTCCCAGAAGTCGATGTCCTTCACTTCCAACTTTGCCATCTTGAGAGCTTTTCTGCTTGCAGGCACAGGCCCTTCACCCATAACACTCGGCTCGACTCCAGCCCATCCAAGCGAGACTATTTTTGCCATAGGCTCCAAACCAAGCTCTTTCACCTTCTCTTTCGACATCAGCATGATTGCAGTTGCTCCTGCATTCAGCGGAGATGAATTGCCAGCTGTTATGACCCCATCCGGCCTGAAAGCGGGAGGAAGTTTCTCAATAGCCTCCAGAGACGTCTCAAACCTTATCGACTGATCTACATCTATGACCTTTTTGCTTCCATCTGCCTGCTCCACCTCTATGGGGAGAATTTCCCCTTCCCGTTTATCAGGATAGCCCTTTCCGCTCCTGAAGTAGTCTTCTTTCACAGCTTTTGCAGCTCTTTCGTGGCTCTTAACACTCCACTCATCAAGCTCTTTCTTTGTCCACCCCAATTCGTCTTTATACTTCGAGAAAAGCTTCTCAGCGGTCATCCCCATGCTGATTGCCGTAAACAAATCGTACTTCTCCACAAGATCACTCTTACTCATCAAAGTTGGCGACACGCCCAAATGTGGATTCAAATCGAGCTGAAGGGGTAGATGGGTCATATGTTCCAAACCGCAAGCGATCGTTATGTCCGAGTAGCCAAGCATGATCTCCATCGCACACTGATGCATGGCTGACATCCCTGAAATACAAACCCTTTCACCCCCCTGAGCTGGGACTTCTACTGGCAGTTCTGCCAGCAGGGTTACAACTCTACCTCCATAAAGCCAGTTCTCCTTCATCTGCATCGTACAGCCGGTTATCACATCTCCTATCTCCTTTGGATCGATTCCGGTTCTGTTGATCATCGTTTTAACAAGTTCAGCAGCAACAGCAGGCATGTCGATCTTATTAAAAACATCTCTTTCAGGCTGTTTTGGCCTACTCCGCGAAAAGGCCGATCTCAAATAATCTACTATATACACCTCTCCCATGATTGGAAATTGAACTTGAAATATTTAAAGGTTAGGAAATTTGTTCAGAAAGCCTTTTTTAGATTTTGGGCTGAGATGAACTACCCAATATCTAAAAGAGATCCTATTAGAAATAAAAATAACAAAAAATAAAAATTAATAGATTTAAATCTAGAGTTTTACCTTTTTAAGCACACCGGCAAGCTTTTGAGATTCCATTATATTTCCTTGAATCTTGTACTTGCCGGTCATGAAGCCCATGACTGGGTCTTCTTCACCCTTCATTACCTTTGTCCAGTATTCATCACTTGCTATAATCGTAAAGTTCGCTCCTCCAGCATCACCTTCGAAAAATCCGGCAGTTCCATCGTCGTTGTACTTCACGTAAAACTTCTCTCCATCTATTTCGAACTGTACTGTTCCTCCCCAGCCTTTCATTTCATTTACCACTTCATCTGTCGCATTCCCAACTTCAACCAATTTTTTAACCAATTCTTTTGCCTCACCCATCAAAAACACCTCCTTTAAATTATTAACTTTATTAACTTTAAATTATTAATAAATTAGTACGGTGAATTAGTACGGTGGCTTTCTTAAGACAGTGATCTGAGATGGCAACTTACCATACAGAGACCTTGATATGATTTCTTTTTCAACCTCTTTTGTTCCTTCGTAAAGTTCTGTTATTTTCGCATCCCTGTAGAACCTCGAGATCGGATATTCGCCGATATAACCATACCCTCCAAAGATTTGCAAAGCCTCATCGCAGACCTTCACAGCTGTCTTAGCACAGTAGTATTTGGCCATCGCTGTCAAACCGGGATCTGGCATTCCCGTATCTGCCTGCATAGCTGCTTGGATAGCAAGAAGCCTCGATGCCTCGATCTCTGTTCGCATCTTCGCAAACTTATCCTGGGTTAGCTGGAAGTCCTTAAGTTTCCTACCAAAGATTTCTCTGTTCTTTGAATACTCAAAGGCAAGCTCAAAGGCTCCCTGAGCGATTCCAACTGCTTGGAAAGCTACCGGAATTCTCGTCGTGTTGAAGAACACCATCGCTTGCATGAAGCCATTGCCCTCCTGCCCGACGAGATTCTCAGCCGGAACTCTGACATTCTTAAAGCTGAGTTCAGCAGTATCAGATGATCTTATTCCAAGCTTGTTCTTTATTTTAGTTCTTGTTAAACCTTCGCTATTTGCATCCACTATGAAGACACTCATTCCCTGATGTCTTTTCTCAGCATTTGGATCGGTTCTTGCCAAAACAACGAACCAATCGGCAATTGTTCCGTTCGTTATGAAGGTCTTTGTTCCATTCAAGACATATTCATCGCCTTCCTTAATAGCCTTCATCTTTATTCCTGCAACATCACTTCCTGCTGCTGGTTCAGTAAAAGCTGCCCCACAGATCGTTTTGCCTTCACAAAGCGGTGGCAGATATTTCTGTTTCTGCTCTTCAGTTCCAAAGTACATCAGCATCTCTGAGCCAAACGTTGAGGCGAGAATCATTCCAACTCCGGCATCAACTCTAAAAAACTCCTCAACGACGAGACATGCATCCAGCATCTTAAGCCCTTGTCCCCCATATTCCTCAGGTATCCCCATTCCAATGAATCCAAGTTTAACAGCTTTTTTGAAGACGTCCCAAGGAAATTCCTCTTTCAAATCATACTCTTCAGCAACAGAAGCAATCTCTTTTTCAGCAAATTCCCTTGCAGCTTCTTTTATTGCTTTTTGTTCATCATTTAAAAGAACATCCAGTAACATGCTATCACCCAAACTTTCATTATACCACAAAGTATTTAAAAATTTTCAAAAAATAAAGATTTTAATTTAAATTAGAAAAATTTTTAAACCGTAGTTAAACCTCATTATTATTAATTATAAAAACTAAAAAAGGACGATACAAGCTATTTTTGTAAGCGAATTTTATCTCTCCTTTAACTATAAAAACCAACATCCGAGGCCCAATCATAATCAATTTAATTTTCTTTAACTGTTTCCAACTAACGACATAATATATTCACAACTCTAAACATACTTTAGAGTTAATGTATTCATCCTTGAATGTATTGTAAATTACTGAAAACTCCATATCAAATTTGGAGTTAAAAAAACATAGTTTGGTAGAAAAATATATATACATGAAATAAGACAATATATTACCGAAGGAGGTGAATATGAATGGCTGAGTTACCCGCTGCACCAGTTGAAAGACTGATTAGAAATGCTGGTGCCAACAGAGTTAGTGCTGACGCCGTTGCGAAAATGGTAGAGATCCTCGAGGATAAGGCAACCGAGATCTCCAAGAAGGCAGTTGAGGTTGCCAAACACGCAGGAAGAAAGACGGTTAAGGCAGAAGACATAAAGCTTGCCCTTAGAACCTAATCAAAAACAAATCTTTTCTTCATTTTTTATTTAAAAGTATTTAGAAGCAGAACTAACGTTAGAATAAAACTTCCCTAGAATTTTCTTTTTAGAAGTTCTTCGTACGCTTTTATATTTCTTTCAAAGAGGCTGTAGTTCACTTCTCGATGTTTTCTTAATTTATCCAGCTCAATTACACAATGAACTAGCTCTTCCGACTTTTCATCTGTGTAAATGGCTTCAATACCGTTAGGTGAAGAGATCAAACTCCTCCCAACTGTTTTTGACCCAAGCATTGTCACTCCAGGCCCTCCTGATTTTATTATCACATAAGCATTGTCGAAGGACCTCGTGAAATAGAGACAGTGGCGCAGTTCTTGAGCGGGCAACTCAGATTTTTCAACAGATACAACAGGATTAAAGACGATTTCCGCTCCTTTCATCGCTAAAACCCTACAGTATTCCGGATAGAGAATGTCAGCACAGATCAAAGCTGCAAAATTTACTTTTCCAATCTTAAAAATCTTAGCTTTATCTCCCTCTCTTATCCCCAGCTCCTTTTCATTTTTTGTTGGATGAATTTTCTCCTGAATTCCTCTGATTTCTCCACTTTCAAAAATATGAAGAGCATTAAAATATCCTCTCCCATTCGGAACTTTTATAACAGCATTCCCGGCCACAACACAGCCATAATCAAAGCTGAGTCTGCGAAGAAACTCTAAGGTTTCAGTGCTCTTCTTGAGATCAACTCCTCCGGGAGTATAAGAAAAGTACTCTGGAAGGAGAAAAACCTCCACACCTCTATCAAATCCACTTTTGATTAGCCTCTCTGCACTTTCAAATGATGTTTCCGAACCAACTTTGCACTGCACCGCTGCAACTTTGAGCTCCATGTTCCAGGATTTGGATGGCAATATAAATGTCTAACTCTTTTTAGTTTGACCGTTTGTGATTTGTTCTCAAGTTAACTCTGGCCTTTTGAGACAGTTGAGTTTATCTTCCTCAGCACTTCGCCCAATCTCTCGAGCATCTCTCCAAAACCGCTCCAGTTACCCTTTTTGATCTCTTCTAGAGCTTTTTCATATAATTCAATTCCCAACCTTGTCAAGGAATTAAGATCCTCTACCACTGGCCGCTCAGGAGCCTTAGCTTCTCCAAAGACATACCCTATCGAGCTTTGCAAATCCGGTTTCATGACCAGGCGATTCTCATAAGAGACTACAACACCCCTCAACTCAGGTATCTGGGCATTTTCAGCCCTCAAATAAACGGGTTCAACATAGATTATCGAGTTATCGATTGGGATAACGAGCAAATTACCCCTTATTATCCTAGACCCTGCTTGACTCCAGAGTGTGAATATCTTAGAGATTTCCGGATCCTGATCGATTCTTGCTTCGATCTGCATTGGTCCATAGACAAGCGTTCCTTTCGGAAATTCATAAAGTAGGATTTCTCCATAGTTTTCGTCACACCTTGCTGCCATCCAAGAGATTATATTGTCTCTACCCTTGGGAGAAAAGGGTAACATGAGCAAAAATTCAGGTTTGTTTTCAGCTATAGTTATAATAACGTAATAGGGCTCTATGTCGATTATCTGCTCTTCAAAAAGTTCTGTTGGGATTTCCCAAACATCTTCTTTGTTGTAAAATGTCCTTGGATCATCCATATGGTAGATAGAGTAAATTTCAGCCTGTATTTTGAAGAGATCTATCGGATAGCGGATGTGGCTTTTCTCCTCTGGACCCATCTCCTCGAATGGAACGAAAAGCTCAGGAAAGGCTTTGGTTAAAGTCTTTATAACCGGTTCATCACTCATCACGTAAAATTTCATGCTTCCATTGTATGCATCAACGAAGATCTTCACGGAGTTTCTGATGTAGTTAAAGGGTTTTCCATAAACAACCGCCGCAGAGTATGGGAAATTGTCTAAAGTTGTATATGCATCAACTATCCAGTAAAGTTTACCGTCGATGATGGCTATATAGGGATCACGATCGTAGCTCAGATATGGGGCGAGTGTATAAACTCTCTCCATTATCTGTCTGTGCATCATTATCTTACTTTCAGGAGTAAGGTAACCGGTCAAAAGCAAATTTACGTCGCCAAACCTCATGCCGAAAAGGAGTTTTTTCAGAAAGTTGTCAATTAATACTCCTCCTGTCCCATTATATGTGGAGAAAACGTTCTTCTCTCCAAAAGGATAATCGAATTCCTTTTGGAGAGTTTTTACTATAACATAGTCCCTCGTGATCTCTCCATAGTATATCTCCGGCCTTTCAACCTTGATTACACCTTTCGGAGGAATATCATAGACGAAGAGCTCCGGTCTACCCTCTTCGGAAACAGCATTAACAGGAGAGGCGATAACACCATAACCATGGGTGTAGATAAGATGCCTGTTTACCCAAGTTTGGGCGGTTGGTGGAAGAAGATCGGGAGAAAGTTCTCTCGCAGAGATCATCAGCTGGGTGTAATTTCCATCAATGTAGTATCTGTCAACATCAACATCGTTGATGTAGTAGTATGTTCTTATCTGCTGGATCTGTCTGTAGACACTCAAAAGGGGCCTGTGATCCCATAGCCTTATGTTCTCAATTATTCCTGAATTCTTCTCAATGCTTTCTATGGTGAGCGTGCCTTTAACAGGATAAACCTTCTTTTTCACATCAAGCCCGTACGCAATCCTAGTATAATTTATGCTGTAACCTATAAATCTCTCCTCCAATGATAACTCATTCGGATCTACCCTTATCTTCTGAAATGCAACTGGAATCAAAACCAACCCTATGAACACTAATGCAATAAGAACGAAGAAGACCAAAGCATACATCTCTGCCTGTCTTTTTAATCCGTAATATATCGAGACAGCAGCTAGAGCGAATGAAGCTATAGAAAGTATGAGCATCGCTGGCATTCTTATGAAAACATCCGTATAGCCAGCGCCTTTAACAACACCTATCTGAGAACTTAATAGATCGTATCTTCCAATGTACAGGTATACACCTGCCAGAATCATGATGGATGCGATGAGAGCAGAGATATGAATGAATCCTGCTCTCGGAAAAAGGTCTTTGAACTCCTCAAAGCTCTTCACCCATCTGAAAATAAGGAAGTAGTAAATAATGGAGATTATGAGACAAAAAACTATCAAAACAAAAAAGATGTTTATCAAATCTTTTATGAATGGAAGTTTGAAGGCATAAAAAGAGATGTCAATACCAAATATAGGATCTTTCACTCCGAACTCCTGGCCATTCAAGAAAAAGACTAAATCAACCCAATTCCTTGATAGAACGTAGGGGAAAAAGAGAGAAAGAACAAGAAATATCCAGACCGGAACCTTGAGAGGTTCACCCAAAAACTCCTCACTCGCCATATGCAGGGCCAATCTGTTTAGAAGGAAGATGGTAAGAGATATAACAAAAAATATTCCAAAGAGCTCAACTCTGTAATACAAGATCTTTAGGAAATAATCCCCGAGTTTTAAAGAATTAAACCACAAATACTCGGTGTAAACAAAAACGAGAGTGGAGAAAGAAATTATTAATACAAGAAGAATGACAAGAAAAGCGATTATCCTCTTATCGAGAGGTGCTGAGATTTCAAATCGTTCTTGAGACACGTTAATAGTTTATTTTAGAGACTATTTAATTTTTTGGTAATTTGCAGATTGCTTAGCTAAAACTAACTATTACCAACTATTACTGGAGCAAGAATATTTAAATAATTTCACAAGAGCTCATAAGAGTTTTTCTAATTTTTTATATGTTTTTCATATTTGGCCAGATATTATATTTTCAAAACTCACCACACAAGGCCTAATATGATCTTCCAGATTGCATGATTTGTCGAGAATAGGCAGTCTGAAGGGGTATCAATCTAAGAATATCCACATTTACATGCCCTCGTTGAAGTATGCTGTCTCAAATCCCATTCTCAAAAACAGCCTGGTTGGTTATTTAATTATTTAAAAAAATTTTAGCCTAACTGCTTTTCTGTAAAAATGTTCCCCGGGAACTAACGCCGCCTTTCACAGCATTGCCATGCAGTCTCCGGCAGCTGACCCTTCTCGGGGTGTGCCATGCATGGGTTGTCCCGGAATCAAAGCTGGCAACGCCCACTCATCCGGGGACCTAAATATGCATGGCATATGATGTGCCCCCTAACTTGCAGAAAGCTTCATCGCTTGCCTCGCACACTCCGCTTCCTCCCCGTTTAGGGGCATAGTATTTACGTTCTCAAGACTAAAAATACTTTTTCCTGATACTTAAAACGAAGAGTTTTTAAAATACATTTTTAAATTCTCCCTATGGATCTCGAGATAAGACAGATTACGGATTCTTTAAAACTGGTTAGGATCGGTTTAATAAACTACTTCCTATTTGATTCTTTGTTGTTCGACTGCGGTACAACATGCACAGCCCTAAAACTGATAAAAAATCTAGATCGTTCCATTCGATGCATAGTTGTATCTCACGCTCATTTTGATCATATTGCTGGTTTAGAAGTAATAAAATCGGAATTTCCCAACGCAAAAGTTTTTACCCATGAAAGAATAAGGGGACTTGTAAAGAAAGAAAAGGTTATAGAAACTTGGAATAATGAGGATAGGGAGTTTTGCGATAAATTCGGCGAGAAAGCAAACCCATTCAATCTAAATTTTGAAATAGAGAACGCAAACTTTTTGGAAGATTTGAAAATAATTGAGACTCCTGGACACTCTCCAGATGCAATTTCACTTCTGAATGAAGAAGAAGGATTCATGCTAGTTGCCGATGCTCTCGGTTACCCATTATCTTCAGGGAAAAACATTCCTATGTATTTTTATAGTTTCTCAAAATATATAGAGAGCATTGATAAGATTCGTGAACAGGCAGATATAGTCTGTCTTGGACACAATGGCGCCATTTTCAGCTCTGAATACTGTGATGTGGCAATAGAGGAGGCTTTCAAATTGAGAAAAGAGATCCAAGAGGGTTTAACCGAGGAGGAATTGTTCAACCGAATTTATAAAGAGGAGATGTCTCTCTATCCACTCAGCACAATAAAAGCCGTTGCGAAACTTCTTGTAAAGAGATCTATCGAGGAGTGATCAATTATTAAGTTTAATTTTAACTATTAACTAATTTTTTCAGGATTTCCTGATTAATGATCAACTCAGGTTTTCCTCTTTGTGTTTTAGTCAATCTCTTTGGGTTTTCTTCCCAACTTTTGAAGAAATGGGATTTCACCTATTTCTTTGAACTTGTTTATGGCTAATAGATTATTTGTTTTGTAACTTCAAAGAATTCAGGTATCTTTGCTACTGGTTTTCCTTTAAGTCATTGTTTGGTTATTCTCACTATGTCCTTGTTCGTTAGCTTTTCCACATAGCAGTTTTGTTCTGGTGTAAAGTTATTTCGAGATACTATGGTTTCTCACGATAAGGAAATTTTGAAAAAGTTAAAAAAATACAAACCCGCCGAAATCATTTTTTCTGAAAGCTTATGATCTCAAAGACCAGGTTTTCATCGACAAGACTGACGAGAAGACTGTCGAGCATACTCTCTGTGCAGACCACAATAACTCCACATCCATGATGGGCTGCTTCGATACAGACCTCTTTTGAGCCGAAAAATATCGGTTCAACCATGATTTTTCTGCAGGAAATTAATGCTTCAACCCCCAAAGCAACAACTATTTTCTTTGGATTCGATTTGATTAACTTTGAAAATTCTTCGTAATCAACTTTTCTGCTACCTCCTTCACCAACGTCAGGTACCTTAACAATTATAATTTCACCCTTTCCAGGAGGTTCAAAACCTTCCAGAGGTTTAATGAGCACGTCTTCTCCGTCCTGGGCTGACATTAGAGCTATACCATTACCATTGCCATCACTCACCTCCTTTGCAAATATGAATCCATCACTATACCAGTAAAGTACCTTGCTGTTCTCTTTCAGGTTTCCTGAAGCTATGGCGACTATTGATTTCGAATAAAGCTTCTTAACCAGCTCTTCAGAGAAAACATGAAGATCAAAGAGGTTCTTTGTCAACCACTCAACTCCCTTGTCTGTAACCTCGTAGAAACCTTTATGCACAACTCTAACGAGCCCTGCACTAACTAACTCTTTAAAATGCTCTGAGATCGCCTGAGGGGTAAGACGGAGCTTTCTGGCGATGTCTCTCTGATTTGCTTCTTTCTTTGAAACGAGCTCCGAAAGAATCAGTAACCTCACAGTATCCTTCCTGCTTAGAAGAACATTCATCAAACTAAGTAGTTTCTGGTAGCTTTTATAATTTACTTTGCTTTTACTTACTCTTGATTACTCTTCGACTAACTCTTTAACTATCTTCATTGCTCCGATTTACTCGATCCCAAATTTTCAATCGAGCAACACAATACCCACAATCACACTACAATCAAACCTATACAATGTTGTAAAGGATCTCCTCTACATTTCTATCTTTATAAAGCACATCATAAATTCCGATAAGCAGGGGAAATTCATCACTTTTTACCTTTCCCTGAGATTGTAGGTTTCTAAAAAGCTTATAAGCTCTTCTCGCATTTACATAACCTTCAACAACTCCTACTCCTCGCCTTTTTAACTCTTCAAGTGCTTCCTTAACAGTAAGACCCTTGCCCAAAAGTTCACCGAGCATTCCATTTCTTCCACCTCTAAAGGTAGCGATAAGATCGCCAAATCCAGAGAGGCCATAAGCTATCTCCCTATCTCCTCCAGCAGCCTCCACTAATCGTGCAATCTCTCCTATCGCCATTGTTGCTATCACTCCTTTTAAATTGCTCATTTCAACACCCCCTCTCCTCTCTTCATAACCCCTTACCCAAGCGATTCCTATGGAGTAAATGTTTTTAAGGGCTGAAGTTATTTCAGTGCCTATCACATCGGTGCTCACCGTAATTCTATAGAAATCAGTTTCAAATAACTCAGCCACCTCCCTTGCGACTTCATAGTTCTTACAGCTGAAAACCACTCTTGTTGGTGCTTTATTCGCAACCTCTCTTGCAATCGAGGGACCCGTTATTGCTATAATCTTATCAGCGAGATCTGGCATTTCTTTGGCCATATATTCTGGAACCGTTAGAATCTCATCCTCCGTCTCAAGCAAACCCTTTGCTATCGTTACAACCAGTTTTCCATCCACATCATCTCTTATCCTCTCAAACATCGGGATAACGCCTTCAGTACTCACTGCAAACAAAAGCAGATCTGCACCTTTTATTGCATCATGAAGCTTCTCAGGATGGAACACCTCTACATCCAAACTTACCCCAATTCTCGGATGTTTCCCTCCCTTTTCGATTATTTTAAGTAATTCAATATCATACTCTGTTCCGTAAATTGCTACCTCAACACCATTCTCCCTCAGAGGAACCGTTAATGCTGAGCCCATTGCACCTGCTCCAATCACAAGAACTTTCATGGTAAAAACTTAAATCTTAATTATTAAAAATGTTAGGTTTAGAATTTGAAATTGAAAGCGGTTCCGACCAAAAATTTTTTTAGCACCTATTGCATCTAAAGGTTCAGGGTGGGGGATTCTCATGCACAAAGAAGAGCTAGTATTTTTACATTTGACCTTGTTCCATATGAAGAGATTTTTTGAGGAAGCAGGAATTGCCAACGGCCATTTTTTGTCGTATGAAAAACTCGGTATCCAGCCAGTACACATCCACAGAAGCAAGGCTGACCACAAGAAAGCAATAATTACGTTATGTAGAGGGATAACCGATATCTTCAAAGACAACCAGCCAGAAGATGTTTTGAGGAATCCGAGAGTTAGAGAACTACTGGATGGGTTGGAGATCGAGCACCATTAGATATGCGTCCTCTCCGTCTCTGTAATAGCCTGGAATTACATCAATAACCTTAAACCCCTTTTTTTTATACAATTTCTGAGCCCTTTCATTGGAGGCCCTTACCTCAAGGATTATCGACTTTTTTCCCCGTTCCTTGCATTTTTGTATCGCCGTATCCATGAGCATGCTACCAACCCTATGACCTCTGAACTCCTTTTTTACTGCAAAGGAAATTATTTTGGAAGAGTCATTCATATCCATTACAGCGATATATCCAACAACATTCCCCCCGATATCGGCCACAAGAAGGTCTGTGCTATGGGAGAGATATACAAAGAGATCGTAAGCTGGATTTTGAGGGCTAAAGGCCTCCTTCTCAATTTTTAGAATGTCTCTGAAATCCTTTGGTGTATACCTTCTGATCATTACAGAGAGCACATATTAAATAAGGTGTTAGAGATTTAAAAATATGGTGTTCGAGGGGCTTCTAGATTTCATCACTCTAAACTACAGAGGAAAGATAGTAGAGGTAGGTTCGGGGAGTTTTTTCGAAATTGCTCTGGAACTTAAGAAAAGAGGTTTTAATGTTACATGTGTAGATATAAGAGATATTAAACCCCCAAAAGGAGTAAAATTCTTTATAGATGATATAATAAATCCCAATTTTGAGATTTATGAGAATTCCTCCTTGATTTATTCCATAAGACCACCCTATGAGTTATTTAAGGCTATCCACTCCCTTTCAAGAAGGGTTGGAGCAGATTGTATAATAAAACCCCTCCATAATGAAATCCCAGAGGGTTTCAGCCTTGTCAATTACAAAGGAGATTTCTTCTACCTCTCAAGATCGTTGGATTGCCAAGTAGGCAATAAGTTAAAAACTAGTACAGAGTGTTACGAAGAAAAAAGATTATTATAAGATTGTCAACCTTAATCCATGGTGAAAATCCTTACCATAAAGGATATCGAAAGGTGTGTTGGCTGCGCTCTTTGTATGTATGCTTGTTCAAGAAGGAGACCAAAAAGCCCGTACATAGGTTATGACCATTCAGGAATCCTTGCAATAAGTCTTAGCGGATTTGAAAGGGGTGCAACCATTATAGTCTGCAGAGCCTGCTATGAGCCGCCTTGCAGTCAGGTTTGTCCAACAGACGCTTTGGTTCCAAGAAAAGGTGGCGGAGTGGTTTACAAAGAGAAACTCTGTATTGGTTGTGATAACTGCATCGAAGCATGCACAATCAGTGCGATTTTCAAAAGACAGGATGGAAAAGTGGCTTTGTGCATTCACTGTGGTTATTGTGTCGACTTCTGTCCCCATAGCGTTCTTGAATACAGGGAGGTGTAGATATGGATTTGATTGATTTCAACTTGAAAAAAATTCTCCACATCAATCTCAACGATTATTCCTATTTCGTTGAGGAAAGAGACATGGGTGAGTGGATTGGAGGAGTTGGAATTGCAACTAGGCTCCTTTCAGAGAACATAAAAAAGGATGTTGATCCATTAGACGAAGGGAATGTTATTGTTTTAGCAGTAGGACCATTTACTCCAGCCTATCCTTTTGCATCCAAAACGGTAGCGATGTTCAAAAGTCCATTAACCTCAAACCTGGGAGAGAGTCACGCAGGCGGAAGAAGCGCAACTGCCATCGCAAATGCTGGTTATGATGCCATCGTAATCAAGGGAGCCAGCAGCAAGCCTGTCTACGTTGTAATCGAGAATGAAAAAGTTCATTTTAGGGATGCAAGAGTTCTGTGGGGAATAGAAGATTCACTTATTACAGGAAGGATAATCGCTGAAAAGGAGAAAGGAAGGGGTATTAGGGCCATAATGAGAATCGGTGGAGCAGGTGAGAAGCTTGTTAGATTTGCTGGAGTCATGACCGAGACCTACCGCCATTTTGGTAGAACCGGTCTTGGGGCGGTTTTTGGGAGTAAGAAGTTGAAGGCTTTAGTTGTTATTGGAAAAGGTACGAAAAGGCCAAGTGATGCTAAAAGTTACAGGGAAATCTACAACAAGATCTTCGAGCTCGCAACCGCTTCAGATGCAATGAAAAAGTACTATCTCATTGGAACTCCTGTAAACGTTGCCCCTCTTAATGAGTTGAGAGCTCTACCAACCAGAAACCTAGAATCGGCCTATTTTGAGAATGCTGAGGAAATAAGTGGAGAAAAATTTGCCGAATTTAACCTTGCAAGGAGAATTGCATGCAACCATTGCCCCACTGCCTGCATTCATCTCGCAGCCTTGAGAATTCCCTATGAGGATGAGCCGTATTTCCACAAAACGATAATGATTTCTTATGACTACGAATTGATCTATTCCCTCGGCTCGATGCTCGGAATTGGTGATAGAAATGCGCTCCTTAAATTAATGCATAGGGTTGAGTTGTATGGAATGGATGCAATGAGCACTGGTGTCTGCCTTGCATGGGCAACAGAAGCTTTAAAGAAAGGACTGATCTCTCAAAATGAGGCACTGGCTCCTTTAAAATTCGGTGATGCCGAGGCATATCTTAAAGCGATCGATAACCTTTATTTCCAACCAAATGAATTCTACAAAACGCTTGCTGAAGGAGTTGAGGCTATTTCCAAGAAATATGGTGGGAAAGAGTTTGCTCTGGCCTTTGGTGGTAATGAGATGCCTGGCTATCATACCGGGCATGGAGGTTACATAGGCTTTCTCATTGGACTCAGACACAGCCATCTGGATAATGCTGGTTATTCGATCGATCAGAAGGCGAAGGAGGATCCAGAGCCTGAAGAGCTCGTTGAAAAACTCGTGGAGGAAGAAAGCTGGAGACAGATACTTTCAAGCCTCGTTGTTTGTTTCTTCGCCAGAGGGGTTTATACACCCGAGCTGGTTGTAGAGGGTTTCAAACCTCTTGGAATTGAAATGAGCGAGGATGAACTGAAAGAGATCGGCAGAAAGATATATTTGGAGAAATTAAAGCTGAAAAAGGAGCTTGGATTCGATTTAGGTAAAATGAGAATTCCTAAAAGGATTTTCGAGGTAGAAACGTTCAAGGGAAACTTGGACAGCAATTATATTGAAAGAGCTTTGAATTATTACGAGAAAAAGTATTACAGGGCTGTTTAATTTTATTTTTTATTGATGGATGAATAGGCGAGGAATCTATTACAACTTAATTAAAATAGTAATAGTATTCCCCCTTACTCTTTTGCTCTCTGTCGAGCCTTGAATTCAGCTTGTTAACCCTCGGCCTCTTAGTTTCCTCATCTCTCCTGAACGTTATGCCGAGATTTGAGAGAAATCTGTTCATACCATCTTTCATGTTTAAAGGTTTGCTTGACTTGCCTTTCCTACCAGGCTCTCCATCAAAAACTATCAGCCTGTCGGAAATCATGTCAATAAGGTAGATATCATGATCTACGACGAAAACGCTCTTCTTTGAGTTCAAAGCGAATCTCCGTATTATTCTGGCAACCTCAGTTCTTTGTTCCACATCCAAATGGGCAGAGGGTTCGTCTAAAAGATAGAGATCTGCTTCCCTCAGCAAACATGCTATAATCGCTACCCTCTGGAGTTCTCCTCCACTCAGATCATTTAAATTCCGATCCATCAGCTCTTCAATCCTCAAAGGTTTCAAGAATTCCGTTTTGTAATAGGATGTGTTCACCATTGGATTGATTGAGGTTAGGAAAGCGGCAACCGATTTTTCAACCTCAGCTTTTATATATTGAGGTTTATAGGAGGTTTTTAGCTCCAGGTGCTTCAAATCAACCTTCTTTTCGTCATCCTCCAGTACTCCTGCAAGTATCTTTACGAAGGTCGACTTTCCTGTTGCATTTGGGCCAACGATACCCAGAACCTCCGACTGTTTGATCTCTCCACCCTCTACTTCAAGCCTGAAGCCATTCAAGGTTTTTTTGAAAGATGGATACTCCAACATGATATTCTCAAGCTCACTTTCCCTTGGTTGAAAAACATCGAACTCAATTGCCTTCTCCCTTATTCTGATGTTCTCTTCAGGTAAATAACCTCTGAGATACTGGTTTATTCCCGTTCTCACTCCTTTAGGATGAGTTATCACCCCATAGACTGCAGGCTCACCATAGGAGAGGTGAACGTAGTCAGCCAGCATATCCAGAATGGCGATGTCGTGTTCCACTATAAGCACGGGTTTATCTTCAGCCTTCTCCTTTATCACCTTCGCAACAGACGTTCTCTGATAAATATCAAGATAAGAAGTTACCTCATCAAGGAAGTAAAAGTCCGCATCTTTCAGAAAGCATGCCGCAATTGCCAGTCTCTGGAGCTCTCCTCCACTGAGGTTTTTAACATCCCGGTTCAATGAGTTTTTTAGCTCCAACTTCTCAACCATAACATCCATTTGACCGATTTCATCTGCTTTCTCAAGAAGTTCCCTGGCTTTCCCTTTGTAAACTTTCGGAATAGCCTCGATGTATTGTGGCTTTACGCTTGTTCTTATACCTGAAATCAGAGCTTTGAGGTAATCTAAAAGCTCCGTCCCTGCAAATCTATCGAAAATTTCATCCCAATCTGCGCTCTCCTTTCCGAGGTTCGGTTTCAGCTGTCCAGAGAGAATCCTTACAGCAGTCGTCTTTCCCGTTCCGTTTGGACCTAGCAGTCCAACTACATGACCTTTTCTCGGTATAGGAAGATTATAAAGTACAAATCCATTCTGACCATATCTGTGAACTTCCTTTCCTTCGAGTTCGTGTGGTAGACCAACTATGGAAATTGCTTTGAAGGGGCATTTCCTAATACATATGCCGCAGCCAACACATAGCTCCTCAGATATTATCGCTTTATCTTCAATAATAACAGCCTCCCCCCCTGTTCTAACTACAGGACAGTATTTAAGGCATTCCTGGCTGCACTTTTCAGGTTTACAGCTATCTCTATCAACAACTGCAATCCTGTACTCCATATTTCCACCTAAAGGTTCAGGAGAAGAGTCCAGGTTATGTACCAAGTTGTAAAAGTCATAAAGCCGATTCCCGCCCAGTCTTTGTTTTGAAGTTCGATTTCAAACCTGGGCATCAGGAATTTATTAACATAAATAAAAATAACCAGAACGATAATTCCCATTGGATCTCGGGATCGCATGCTTCCCGAGATAAGGAAAGAAATCAAACCCGCAATAATTCCGAACAAAAGAGGCAGGAAGGTTTTGATGAGTTCCTTCTTGTAATCGACCTCAGCCTCTTCTTTTTCTTTGATTTCTCTTGCCTCTTCAAAGCCTCTTTTTTCACCTGTTTTTTTCTCAATTTTCTCTTCAAGTTTTTTCTCAGGCTTTTTCTCGGTCTTTTTACTTGGTTTCTTTTTTCCTTTTTTCTTTGCCATGATCTCACTCCGTGCTATCTGAAAGATGGTCTTGCGGAAAGGAGCATCGGTAAAGGAAGTTGCTTGAAGGGTTTGCCCTTACATTCCCCCTTTATCCTCTTGACAAGATCTCCAACCTCCATAAACTCTTTCTTCTGCTTCTTAAGAGTTGATTCTTTTCTTATGGTAACGGTAATCTTGTTCTCAGCAACTTCTTTTTCCCCTACAACGGCTATAAACGGTATCCACTCAGTGGAGGCGTCTCTAACCTTTTTTCCAAGAGTTTCATCCCTGTCATCAACATCAACCCTAACCCCAGCATCTCTAAGTTCTTCTGCGATCTCAATAGCCTTCTCCAGATATTTTTCCGATACAGGTACCACCCTCACCTGGGTTGGAGAGAGCCAAAGAGGTAATGAGGGAAGTTCGCCCCTCTCTTTTCTCATGTACGCTTTCTCCAATATTGCGTACATGCATCTCTCCACAGCCCCACTGAGGGAGCAATGGAGAATATACGGCCTCTTCTTTCCCCCATCAACATCAATATAACTTATATCATATCTTTCAGCATTTTCTACGTCAATCTGAACTGTACTCAAAGCCGAAGCTTTGTCTAAAGAATCTACAAAGTTGAACTCAAACTTCAGAACGAAATAGAAAAATCTGCTATCCCACATCTCAATCAGAATGGGTTTCCCAAGTACTTCAACAAGGCTGTGGATGAATTCCTTATTTTCCTCATAGAAATCCTTTGTAATCCTGACGGCGGTCTCGTAATCCTCTGGCTCTAGCCCAATATCTCTGAGGACTTCTACTGACAGCTTATACTGACTTAAAAACTCCTGTTTAGCTTCGTCCATATCCTTTGCTAAAGTATGCATATCCGGCATTGTGAAGGCTCTCAGCCTTCTTAATCCGACAAGCTCTCCCCTCTGCTCCTTCCTGAAAGAATACCTCGTTAGCTCATACATCTTCAGTGGGAGGTCTTTGTAGGTAATAATCGCGTCATGCTTAATCAAGAACTGTCCAAAACATGCGGCAAATCTGAGAAAGAATTCTCTTTTATCCCCACCTATTATATACTGCCTCGCAGGAAATCTTTCCAAATACTTTCGAAGGGTGGGATGATTGCGATCGTACATCAAAGGTGTTTCAACCTCCATTGCACCATATTCGACGCATTTGTCAGTTATGTAGGTCTCAAGGAGGCTTTTGATTAACCTGCCTTTGGGATAATACCTCATATGCCCCGAATCGCTTGCAGGTTCATAATCAGCCAGCTGCAATCGTTGCATGTACTCAACATGGGGTGGAATTCTGTCAACCGCTCTTTTTTTTGCTATTTCATATTTCACGAATTTTTCAAGGTTTTCATGTCCTTTGAAGTCGAACTTCTCTACTTCCACGAGCTCCTTGTTGGGAGTCAAGATATACCAGTAACTCTTTGCCTTCTCTTCGGCCTTTAAGGCTTCTGTAAACTCTTTTTCCTCTTCTTTCTCTTCTTCAGCAACAACGATCTCCCTTGAGAGTTCGCTTAGCGGATGGCCTTTGCATGAAATGTTGAAAGCCTTGTACCAACCAAATGGTGCTCTGTGCACCTCAAAAGAATCTTTGAGACCTCGCTCAATTTCTTTAAGTAGTTTTATTCCAGTTTTAGCCTCGGCAAGGTTTGATGAGAGGTGAGCGTAAGGATAAACTAGAACTCTTTCTGCTCCAACTTTCTCAGCTATCTCTTTTATATCTTCGACTGCTTTTTCAGCAGTTCTTTCATCGTCTCCCTTCTCAACAGAAGTAAAAACAACGAGGGCCTCATCAAATCTCTTTTTCTTTTCCTCCTCTTTTCCTACATCTTCAGCTACCGGGGTTTTTTTCTTAAGTTCATATTCTATGAAATCAGCGTGAATTAGGAGAAGCTTCATGAACCTCGAATTTATAAAAGGGGTATTAAAGTTTTCTATCCCACACCTTTCCCCATCCTTTAAATTTACTTTCTTACTTTTCTTTCAATATTTCTCTAATTTAATTTAAATTAATCTCCTTCTCGATCCCTCAATTCTTTTCCAAGGTTAACGATGTCACCGACTATTATCACTGTTGGGCCTTTGACGTCACTTTCTTTCAAGATTTCCGCAATGTTAGAAAGTTTACCGAAAATAGTTCTTTCACTCTCAAGAGTTCCATTCTCAACGATAGCAACAGGGGTCTCAGGATCTCTTCCATACTTCATAAGCTCCGATGAAAGTTCCTTTATCCTGTCCCTACCCATAAGGATGACCAATGTGCCTTCAACAAGGGTTTTCGACCATCTTTTTACACCCTCCCTTCCCGTGACAACAAGTAAAGCTGAAGAGAGGTCAGGGTGAGTTAGAGGTATTCCAGCATTTGTCGGAACACCGATGATAGATGAAACACCTGGGATTACTTCGAATTCAATTCCCTCTTCTTTAAGGAATTTCGCTTCGATACTTCCTCTCCCAAAAACAAAGGGATCTCCTCCCTTTAACCTGACAACTCTCATCCCTTTTAATGCATAATCCTTCATTAACCTGTTTATCTCCACTTGTTTTTTCCCTCCGCTTTCAGAGCTATTTTTGCCAACGTAAACTATCCTTTTTCCTTTGTTCCTCAAAAATTCAATTATCTTATCTCCAACAAGCTTATCATAAAGGATAATGTCGGCCTTCTCAATAATTTTTAAAGCCTTAAGTGTGAGAAGTTCAGGATCTCCTGGACCAGCTCCAACTAAATAAACGACCCCTTTTCCACATGACCCACCCATCTTTATGGGGGATTGAAACCAATCAAATAAACCTTTTGGTAAATTTGTTATAGGGCTTCACAACAAATTCAAAATAATTAAAAATTCGAAATTGATAAATTGATAAATTTGGAGAATACTCTTCGAAAGACTTATATATTCTTAAAAAATAGCAAAATCGTAAAAGGGGGGTGAACTAATTTGAGCGATGAAGAATTTCCATTGCTTAGCGAGTTAAAGAAGGGCCCATGGCCCAGTTTCGTCAAAGAGATCGAGAAGACAGCAGAGCACAAACCAGAGATGAAAGATTTGCTGAAGCAGTTAGAGAGAAGCTATGAAGACAAAATCACATATTGGAAACACGGAGGTATCGTTTCTGTGAAAGGTTATGGCGGTGGAGTTATAGGTAGATACTCCTTCCTTGCAAAAGAGTGCCCAGGAGTTGCAGAGTTTCACACAATGCGTGTCAATCAGCCTGCAGGTTATTTCTACACAACCGAGGCTTTGAGAAAAATCTGTGACATTTGGGAGGAGTACGGGAGCGGTTTAACGAACATGCATGGCTCAACTGGAGATATAATACTTCTTGGGACGACAACCCACAACCTACAGCCGTGCTTCAACGAACTCGCAAAAGCTGGATTCGATCTTGGAGGTTCCGGGTCTGCTTTGAGGACCCCAAATGCCTGCGTCGGGCCAGCGAGATGTGAGTTTGCATGCATAGACACCCTTGAGCTTTGCTACGATCTTACAATGAGCTACCAAGACGAGTTGCACCGACCAATGTGGCCATACAAGTTCAAGTTCAAGATCTCAGGCTGTCCAAACGACTGCGTTGCTTCCAAAGCAAGAGCAGACTTCTCCATAATTGGCACTTGGAAGGACAGCATAAAGATCGACCAGGAAGAGGTGAAGAAGTACGCCGAGCAGGGAGTTGACATAAAAGCTAGGGTGGTCAACAACTGTCCAACGAAGTGCATGGAGTGGGATGAAGAGAAGAAGGAACTCAGGATTGATGATTCGAACTGTGTCAGATGCATGCACTGCATAAACGTTTTGCCGAAGGCTTTGAGGCCGGGAGATGAGAGGGGAGCGATAATCCTCATGGGTGGTAAGGCTCCAATACTGGAAGGCCCGGTCATGAGCTGGGTTGTTGTGCCTTTCATAAAGGTTGAGCCACCCTTCGAGGAGATCAAGGAGCTGGCGGAGAACGTCTTCGAATTCTGGGATGAGAACGGTAAGTTCAGAGAGAGGCTATCAGAGCTCATTGAAAGGGTTGGAATGATGAGGTTCCTTGAAGCAGTTGGAATTGAGCCAGATCCAAGGCAGATCAAAGAACCAAGAACAAATCCGTTCTACTTCTGGAAAGAAGAAGACCTCAAGCCCAGAACGGATCCGTGGGAGATCTGGAGAAAGGCTGAAAAGGAGATGTGAGAGGGGGTGTGTTAAATGGCAAGCGAACCAGTTGAGGAGGAATATATTAGCGATATTGGCCCTCCGTATTTCAAGGACATGCTTCCACCTGTCATCAAAAACAACTACGGTAAGTGGAAGTATCATGAAGTGCTTAAGCCTGGCGTTCTTGTGCATGTCGCGGAAAATGGAGAAAAGATTTACAGCGTTAGGGTGGGCCAGCCGAGGTTACTCAGCATATATACAATAAGGGAGATCTGCGATATTGCTGACAAATACTGCGATGGATATTTGAGATTCACGACAAGAAACAACATCGAGTTCTTGCTCACGGATGAGAGCAAAATTGACCCACTCATTGAAGAGATCGAAAAATTGGGCTTTCCCGTAGGAGGAACATGGGATGCTCCATCAGGCAAATACGGCCTCTCAAACATCGTCCATACCCAAGGCTGGATTCACTGCCATACTCCAGCCATCGACGCTTCGGGGCCGGTTAAGGCGATCATGGATGCTCTCTTTGACCACTTCAAGGACATGGATTTGCCTGGGCTTTGCAGAATTTCCCTTGCATGCTGCCTGAACATGTGCGGTGCCGTGCACGCTTCCGACATCTCGCTCGTTGGAGTTCACAGAACACCTCCGATAGTGGATGATGATGTTGTAAGAAGAACATGCGAGATACCTTCAACCGTTGCAAGCTGTCCGACTGGCGCGATAAGGCCGGACATGAAAAAGAAAACAGTCATAGTCAATGAAGAAAGGTGTATGTACTGCGGAAACTGTTACACGATGTGCCCAGGAATGCCTCTTTTCGATCCAGAAAATGGTGGTGTGGCGATATTGGTGGGAGGAAAGCTTTCTGATGCAAGATCTCCAGCACGACTCTCAAAGGTGGTTGTTCCATGGCTACCGAACAACCCACCGAGATGGTCAGAAGTTGTAGATGTTATCAAAAGAATCCTTGAAGCTTGGGCAGCCGAGGCAAAACCCCATGAGAGGATTGCCGAATGGATTGACAGAATTGGTTGGGAGAAGTTCTTCGAGAGAACAGGAATAGAATTTAGGGTACAGGTTATAGACGACTTCAAACTTCCAAGACTCACTTTCAGAACTACGACACAGTTCAAGTGGTGAAGGTTTAAATAACTGGATGACAAACCTTCCCAAGGGTGAAGATAAATGTCAGAGTTCGACGAGGAAACCAAACAAAAAGTTCTAGAAAAGCTCGCAACCAAGCCTTGGTCAACGAGAGATCTTGCAAAGGTTCTTCAGATGAAAAAGAAAGATGTGGACAAGATCTGTAAAGAACTAATTGCAGAAGGTAGGGCCGCATACTGGTCTTCAGGGTCCACAACCTATGTTACAACAAAGGAAAAACTTGAAGAGATGGAGGAGAAGAGAAGGTAATTCAGCTTTTACTTTTTAATTTTTTGTTCAACAATCAGGTGTTTATTTTTTGAATTAGAGCAGACTGTTGATCGATATAATGATAGTATTTCGTGAACTCCATGCAGTTATTTCATCCATAACTATACGATTATAAAACAAAAAAGTTAAATATCCTGCAAATATGGGAGCTTTAGTTTTTTGGAGGTGATAATTATGGTAAATATAGTGGTAGATAAAGAAACATGTGATGGATGTGGAGAATGCATCTCCGTTTGCCCAGAGAGTGTGTACGATTTTGATGATGACGGAAAATCAGAGCCTGTGAACATGGATGACTGCTCTGAATGCTGTTCATGCGTTGAAGTTTGTCCAACCGGCTCGATAACAATTGATGCCTGCGAGTAAAAAAGCAGGCTCTCTTGTTTAATTTTATTATAAGATTCGATTAAAATTAAAATTTAAAAATATTGAGATTTATTTTACTTCTGAAGTAACTCCGGATACACGTGGCAATCCCAGCAGTTCGGTTTCACACCAGTGTACTCATGGCATTTGTCACAGAAGTTCGCTTTGCTTTGATGGCATTCAAAGCATGTATAGGTAGAGATGTTGTATGACGTGCCATAGGTATCGCTTATGTAGGTTCTGATTCCCTGTCTAATTACGTGATCTCTCCACTCCTTCAACAAAACCATGTGGTTTTCATTCATCCACTTTGTGTCTTCAATACAATGGTCACCTTTGGGCTTTTCCAGCTCTGGAATTGGCTGCCCAAGTTGTCCTGAAGCTACGTTATAGAAGTAAGGGAAGAAAAAGAAGCCGATGAATATCAGGAGCACAGCAATCAGAGGTGTTTTGCTCATATTTCCACCTCCAAATATTCACCAAGTGGATTGCCTCTGAGATCCGTATCCCGCTCAATCTCCCCTTTCATGACCATAGCATTCGCAACGAGCTCTGTAACTCCTCCCATTTGGACAGGTAGCTTCCAGTACTTGAGTAATGTCGGAATTGCCGCCCTGTCAATTGCACAAGCAGCGGTAACATGATTAACGCCATACATCTCATGAACATACTTTACTGCCATTGCCCTCGGCATGCCACCTCGCATTCTGAGTTCAAAAAGCTCATCTGCAAGCAAACCAGCTCCACTTCCACAACAGTAGCTCTTTTCCCTTATAGCATGCTCGGGCATGTCGTAGTAGTGGTTGCAAACCGATTTTATAACGAATCTAGGCTCCTCGAATAGTCCCATACCCCTGGCAATATTGCATGAATCATGGTGTGTTACCACAAGATGATCATTTCTGCTCTTGTCTATCTTGAGTTTTTTGTGCTTCAGAATGTCTGCCAGAAACTCAAGAATGTGTACCATCTTAGTACTTGAAGCGTTCTCAAAAACGGTTCCTGTAACAGGATTTACCGGCTCTTCTAAAACCTTTAAGGCATCTTCATAAGTTTCATCTGCGTAAGTGGCCATGTATTGATGCTTTACTCTCCACATGTGGCCACACTCACCGCCTAGAATCCACTTGACCCCAAGTCTCTTTGCCTCCTTGTAAATCTTCTGATTTATCTTCTTTGCAACCTCAAAGGAGTGGAAAAACCCGAAGTTTCCTCCTTCAGCTGCGTACGTGCTGAAGGTGTAATCTAAGCCAAGTTCATGGAAGACCATAATATATCCGATGAAAGTGAACCAATGCGGCTGAGCGAAGTAATCACCAGATGGAGTTACGAAGAGTATCTCAGCTCCCTTTTTATTAACCGGCACTTCTACATCGATTCCGGTGATTTCTTTTATATCATCGACGGCATACCTTATCGAATTCACCACACCACCCGGACTGAGGCCGAGGTGGTTTCCAGTTCTAACGCATGCTGCTGCCGAGGTTAACGTGAATCTCTGGCTTATCCCAATAGAATTTAGGAGTTCCCTTGCAAGCATTGTGATCTCAGCTGTATCTATCCCATACGGGCAGAAAACAGAACATCTCCTACATTCAGAGCACTGGAAGAAGTATAGATACCACTCCCTTATTACGTCTTCAGTTAGATCCCTAGCTCCAGCCCATTCTCCAAACATCTTTCCTGTTTTTGTGAAATATCTTCTATAAACAGTTCTAAGTAGCTCTCCTCTAACAACAGGCATGTTCTTTGGATCTCCAGTGCCTATATAATAGTGACACTTGTCGGCACACGCCCCACACCTCACACATATGTCCATGAAAACCTGGAGTGAGCGGTATTTCTTCCTAAGCTCGTCTATTTTGTTTATTAGTATTTCTTTCCAGTTTGGAGGAAGTTTCCAGTCATCATCAAGCGGACTCCACTCTCTCGGAAATGGAAGGTTGAGATATTCCTGATCTTTGAGTGAGGCAGCGTAGCTGTAATATCCTTTTTTCATTTCAGTAGTTGGTTTCAAAATTTCCTTCCATCCTGAGAATTTCTGAACTATTTCGAACTTCTCTTTATCCTCAAATTTTTCCTCCTGCATCATCACACCTCCTCGGGTTTAACAACGTATCCCATTTTTTCCAGCTCTTCCATGTCTTCCTTGAACTCCTCATAGAACTCATCCCAATCAACTCCCTTGACAGGATAGTTCCACGGATTTATGTGTCTAACAACTCTGTTATCGTTTGGCATGTTTCTTGTTGGGCTGAAGAGGATTCCAGCAGAGTGCATAAGCTTACTGAAGGGGAAGTACGCAAGTAGGGCGGAAACGAATAGTAAGTGAAGCATAAATAGCCAATGGAGCTCTGGGCTGGCAGGTGGGTGGAAAGAGAGTAATCCTTGAGCAAGCTCTTTTACCTGAGCAACGTCAACTGGAATAACGTATCTCATCAAAAGTCCTGTAATCGCCACTCCCAGCAAAAGGACCAGTGCAAGATAATCAGATGGCAAAGAAAACGTTCTCTCCCTCGGAAAAGCTAATCTTCTGTAAAGCAGATACAGCAACGCTACGAGGAGCGTTAACCCCGTTATCATGATATGTACGACGTGGGGTTGGAACCACCCTATATGCACCTCTATGAAACCATCAAGACTCTGAATGAAGTTCACGAATTCAGGAACAGGCTGTAGGAAGAACCTGAAATGCCTTATCAGCACGATGAGTAAAGACCAGTGAAAAGTTAAAGCAAAGAGCCAGAGCCACTTTGTACTCACAGCAGTTTGAGCTGGGAGTTCATATCTAACGTTTTTCCAGAGGCTTCTGAAAAGGAAAACCTCCATCAACATCCTAACAGCGGTTTCCCAATTCGTGGATGGACTGTCAAAGCGATCCATGAATGTTCTATTCAGCCATGGAAGCGATTTTTGCTGACCACAGGTCGTTGTAATCTTGAATGGAACCACGCTCTTTGACCATGTGAATACTCGGTAAAGAACACCAACCACAAAGATGATTGCAGCTGCATAAGGAATTACCACTCCTACTAAAGTACCCAAAACGCTCATTCTTCCACCTCCGCGCAGACCATGTCGCAAGATGCCTTTGCTATCTTATGCTCCTTTTCAGCATGTTCACAGCATTCATCTAAGTTCGTAAAGACTGCATCACAGAGTTCGCACTTATACTGTTTTTCGGCTGGAGCGACTTCAACGCATGCCATATCGCAAGATGCCTTTGCTATCTTATGCTCCTTTTCAGCATGTTCACAGCATTCATCTAAGTTCGTAAAGACTGCATCACAGAGTTCACATCTGTATTCTTTCCCCTCTTCCACAACTTCTTCCACAACTTCTTCAACGACCTCTTCCTCCTCAACAACCTCTTCTTCGATTTTCTCTCCTTCAAGTGTGACGCCAATGGCAACCTTTGCAAGAACTGTAAACACCAAGATACCAACTCCCCAAACACCTAATGCGATTAAAGACTCCGGAATCGTGGGCCAGTACTCAACTACCGGCCCCCACTGAGATGGGATATACCCTGGCACAATGAGTCCGATTCCCTTCTCCATCCAAATGGAGATGAAAACAATTCCGCAGGCAATTGCAAGATACTTCGGTTCATTTCTGACCTTGGGTACAATAAGCATTATTGCAGCCGCTATACCAAGGATGAGCGAGGTCCACATCCACGGTACGAATCTTGCGTAAACCCAACCCCCCTCCTTGATGCCGAAAAGTATGTAGGTGAAATATTCGAGATGATGCGGATGAGCCGAGTAGAAAACTGTGAAAAGCTCTGCACCGATCATGAACAAGTTAGTTACCATTGCAAAGGCAACTATATCTCCTATTTTCTTTATTGCATCATAGCCAGGATCGAAGTTCGTATACCTCCTTATGGCTAGCAACGAGATTATCAGAAGTGAAGGTCCTGAAGCGAAAGCTCCTGCAAGGAATCTCGGTGCCATCAGGGCTGTATTCCAGAAAGGTCTGCCAACCAAGCCACCGTACAGGAATGCAGTGACTGTATGGATACTTATCGCCCACGGAATTGCTATGAAGATAAGAATCTTGAGCCAAGTCGTGTAGCCTTTGTTTTTCTCTTTATATGCTAAAACTGTCCATGCGATTACGAGGTTCAGCAGGAAATAAACTGATAGAACAATGAAGTCATACAACATCACTGAAGTTGGCCTTGGATTGAGAACGAGGTTCAGTACTCTGTCTGGTCTACCCAGATCAACAAGAATAAACAAGATACACATGATAACCGCTGAGGCTCCCAAGAACTCTCCTATTGTGGTCACCCTTTTGAATTTCTTGTAATTGTAAAGATAGGCAGGGAGTACAACCATAACAGCCGATGCTGCAACTCCAACCAAAAACGTAAAGTTACCGATATAAAGTCCCCATGAGACTTCTTTACTCATTCCTGTTACCGTTAAACCGTTCTGATACTGGTAGTAATAGGAAATACCTCCAAGGGCAATGATAATGGCGAGAAACGCTATCCACGACCAATAGTATTTCCCACCTCTAATTGCGTATTCGATCATTATATCACCTCAAATCAGATAGTATAGCTTTGGTTCCGTGCCGAGATCGGGTTTTCTCCTTATCGAGTAGTGTTCCTTAAGTACTTTTGTGATCTCTGATTCAAGAGAGTTCAGATCTCCAAAGATGAAAGACCCCTCTGATGTTTCAACGCACGCTGGCTGCATTCCTTTTTCAAGTCTCTCTACACAAAAAGTACATTTTTCTACCACACCTTTAGTTCGTGTGTGATAGCTGGTGTTGATTTTCTTTATGAATGGCCTTGGATCTCTCCAGTTAAAGCTCCTCATTCCATAAGGACAGGCTGCCATGCAGTATCTGCAGCCTATGCATCTATGGTAGTCCATAGCAACTATTCCATCACCCCTTTTCCATGTTGCACCTGTTGGACAGACTTTCGTACATGGAGGATTTTCACAGTGGTTACAAAGAATCGGGACTTCTAAGCTTTCGATCTCTTCCGGCAAAAATTGATTAAACTGAGATGGGAACGTATGCTCAAAGTCCGCTGGCCAGATCCATTCAACCCTGTCCTTAGCGTTTGGGAAAACAGGGATGTTATGTATATCTCTGCAAACATCGTATACCCTCTTTCTCTTATTTGGGGGAAGCTCATTGAACTTCTTCAGATCGATCACCATACCCCACTTAACTTTCTGCTGATCTATTGCAGGAGCGGCGAAAGCTGCAAGAACCTTCTCAATCTGGCTTGCAGTCAGTGTTATCGCTGCGAATGCTGATCCTGTCACAATTAAAAACCTACGTCTCGTAATCATTTCCATCGACCTCCAGAACAGGGGGATTTTCTGCTAATTTTGATTGTTCATTTTTATTTAAATCGGTTTTTTCCATTTTAAATGTTCCACTTAAGCACGCTGGAAATGTTTGCCCCATTTTTATCTAATCCCCCCGTAATTCCAATGCGACTTCTGAACAATTATCTGGAATGGACTGTAATTATTTAGAATATTAAGTTTTTGGTTTATGAGTTTTAGTCAATGGATAAAAACAAGTCTTATTTTAATTTCTTTTCAATTAAACCATTAAAGGACCTCCTTAACAAATAGTTTAAAAACAATCTAATTATTGTAGAAAAGGGATACCTAGCCTATATTTTTAAAATAATGGCTTGCAATAGACCGATATTACCATCCAAATGCTTTCTAAAGCTTTTCAAAGCTTTCCAAACCTATAGAAAAAAGAAGAATATCTAAAATACCCGATGAAGTTTTAACATTCTAATTTGTATTTTTATATTTCAGGTATTTAATTTAATAATATTTTGAATATTATTCGATACTTTTATTCGATAACTTCGGCAAATGCATACTTTCTTAAGACTTTAGATATCCTAACCGTAACTTCCTGATTTAACTCAACATTTGGTACAAAGATGACATAACCACTTATTCTGGCTATTCCATCCCCTTTTGATCCAATCGCTTCTATTTTAACGGTTCTTATATCCCCCTCACTTACAGGAGGCTTATCTGCAAATTCAAATCCACTCAATTCTATTCCCTCCAAATTTTGAATTTCTGATTCTTTGACTGCTTTGTATTTAAAAGTTTAGGTGTTCTTTGAAAAATTGAGTGGATCGCTTTGGGGTAAAAAAGCTGTAAAGCAAAGTGGACAAAGAAAGAATAGATTAACAGTTGTAATGTTTTCTATACTGCCTTACACCCTCTATTTCCAGCAACTTCTCATCACTAACCCTCACAATGAATTGATAGTCATAAAAAACCTCGTGGACTTCTTCACACACCTCCAATAATTTTCTCAAAACCTTTTCTTTTTTATCTAGATCAATCCATACCTCAAAGTACATGGGTAGAAAAATTTAAAGAGGAGTTGAAAAGATTGTCGATTTCGAGTGGTCTGAGTAGAAAGAAACACTTTTAATTTTTCCAGTTTACCCTTTCGATAATGGATGTAAACAGATCTGAATTTTTTACCTCTAAAGATGGAGAGATCATTTTCATAACTGGTTATGTTTCTGAAGAAAGAGACAAACTTGTCAAAATGTACGAGGGATTCAGTGTTGAAAGAAGGTGTTGTGGACTGCCGCCGATAGGGAGAAAATCGATAGAAGAGTGGATCGATGAACTTTCCAAAAAAGGTTACATGTTCATAGCGAAACACAGAGATAAAGTGGTGGGGCATATTGCTATTGTCCCCGAAGGAGAAAAGGCCGAGTTTGCTATTTTCATTCACCAAGATTACGAAGACAAAGGAATTGGTACAGAATTGATTAGGTTCGCTGAGGATTTCTTGAAAGACAAAAGAAAAGATAAAGGAATAAAGACTCTCGAAGCGATTACGGAGAGAAATAATACTCACGCTATCCAGCTTTACTTGAAACTTGGTTTTGAAATTATTGAATCGGATTATATCTACCTCACACTGAGAAAAGAAGTTTAGGGGCAAAAATTATAAGGGCAAAAAACTGCCATAGAGCTATGTCTGAGATTCTAATGTATGGTCTCACTACCTGCCCTCATTGCAAAAAGGTTCTTGAATTCCTTAAAAAATCCGGCGTTAAATTCAAAGTTGTTTGGCTTGATGAGATTAAGGGAGAGGAGAGGAAAAAAGCAATAGAGGAAGTTCACAAGCTATCAGGAAGCTATTCAGTTCCAGTTGTCGTGAGAGGGGAAAGATGGGTGCTCGGATACAACCCTCAGAAGTTAAAAGAGCTCATCTCATGAGTTTCCTGGTGATGTGATGGATGTTGAAGATTACCTGAAAATTTTTAAGAGGGTGGCAGGAAATAAAGGCTGGAAGATAAATCCTGATGATGAACTAGTGAGATCCTTTGCCCAAGGATTAATCAAAAATAAGGAGAGATACGGAGTTGCAATCTGCCCTTGTAGGATGGCGACAGGAAAAAAGGAAATTGATAGGCTTATAATCTGTCCTTGCATTTATGCTGAAGAAGACATCAAAGAATATGGTAGATGCTACTGTGGACTCTATGTCAGCGAGGAATACATCAAAGCGGGAATGCCCGAAGTTTTAGTGCCTGACAAACACCTGAAGTACTATCTTGAACAATAAATTTAGCCAGGTTAATAAAAACGAAATTGAGATCACTTTCTAGAGTTTAATACTCTCTTTAACAATTCCTCTTTTTCGCTAAATCTGTAGGTTTATTAATTGACTATTATTATAAATATCGGAAAAAAGATTTGATAATTTTATATCTATTAAATCCACCCAACACTAAAAATAGAAAGGTAGAATCTCTCTAAATTAGTTCAAAAACCTTAGCATACTCCACATCCTTAGTTTCATCATCAGGTTTTTTGTTGATAACCAAAAATTATAAAGAATTCTGAGATAATCCTTATGTCATGACTGGCGAATACTGGGATAAAAAGCGAGAAACCATGAAAAGGAATGAACTGGAGAAACTTCAACTTAAGTTACTCATTCACCAGATTAAAAGATGTTACAATCAATCTGGATTTTATAGGATGAAATTCAAAAAGGCTGGAGTGCGTCCCAGTGATATCAAATCACTTGATGACTTTTCTAAAGTTCCATTTCTTTTTAAGGGAGAATTGAGAGAGGAACAAAGAACATTCGGTATTCCAAGATATGTGGTTGCAAGTGGTGATTTAATAGAAGCATACGCAACTTCAGGCACTACTGGAGTTTCTGTATTGAGTTTTTGGACTCGGAAGGATAGAGACTACATAATAGATCTAACTGCTAGGACACTCTGGGCTATGGGTGTGAGGCCAGGTTTTAAAGTGCAGAATGCTTTTAGCTATGAACTTTGGCCACCAGGCCTTTCTGTCCACCAAGCAGTCCAAAGAATCGGTGGATTCGTGTTACCAATCGGTAGTGGGAAAAATATACTCCAGATTAAATTTCTTACTGAATTACAACCAGACGTGCTCGTTTCCACTCCATCACAAGCCTTGAGAATTGGAAACATGCTTCATGAAATGAGGATTAATCCCTCAAACCTATCTCTTAAAATTGGGGCCTTTGGAGGTGAAGTTGGAGCTGCGATACCATCTACTAGAAAGAAAATAGAGTACTTACTGGATTTGGAAGCCTATGACTATTACGGAATAATCGAAATTGGTCCAACGTTTGCTGGAGAGTGCAAAGAGAAAGCTGGTTTACATTGGAGTGAAGATTGCCATCTAATAGAAGTTGTAGATCCAAAAACAGGAGAAAGAGTTTCAGAGGGGGAGAAGGGGATATTGGTTATTACTCATCTTACAAAAGAGGCCACTCCGATGATTAGGTACTGGACTGGCGATATTACCGAAATTGAATACGAAAAATGCGGATGTGGGAGAACACATGCAAGATCTCCTCGTGGTATTTTAGGTAGAACGGATGATATGATAATATATCAAGGAATTAATTTCTATCCAAGTGATATCGAAGAGATTTTGAGAAGTTTCCCTGAACTAGGTTCTGAATATGTGATATATTTTGAGGAAACCAATGAAGGAGAGAAGTGTATTGTAGAGGTGGAATATAACAGTGCCTTCTGCGATCCTAATGAGATTCAAAGTTTAAAGGATAGAGTGGCTGAGAGAATTTATGATGCAATAGGGTTGAATCTGAGTGTTAGGATTGTCGATAAGGTTTTATCCCCCCACCTAGGTTCGAAAGTTAAAAGATTTTTATATACATAAACATCTAAAACAGAAAATTTTAAATATTGTTAAAGTTATTAATTAAAAATCATTTAAGTGGGGGGTTATTATGGCTGAAATGACAAGAAGGGATTTTATAAAATACGCTGCAGCCTTAGGAATAGGCCTCGCTGTTGGTGGGGGAATTGGATATAGCCTTAGAAAACCAGAAGTCCAAGTCGTAAAAGAGGGTGTCCCAGCAGTGGGAGAAAAAATTAAAGAGACAATAAAAATAGGCCATATAGCAATTTTCTCTGGGCCTTTCAGCACATATGGTGAACTCCAGAAGAGAGGTTCTCTACTAGCAATGGAAGAGATAAACAAAGCTGGTGGAATACTTGGAAGTAAAGTTGAGATTATTTACCGAGATTCCGCTGCGAAACCTGCCGAAGCTGTTAAACAGGTTAGGAGTCTTGTAGAAAGTGAAGGGTGTGACTTCATCATTGGGATTGACTCCAGTGGTGTTGTGTTGGGCGTGGCAGAGGTTATGCCAGAAGTCAATAAGTTGTTATTTGTAACTCATGCAGCAACCCATAAACTTACAGAAGAGCTGGTTTACAAAAAGGGGATAAAAGAAGTATTTAGGATTGCTGTACCGGTGTATCAGGATGGAATTATGGCTGCATTTATAGCGAGCCAACTGCCTGCGACGAAATGGGCTTGTGTACATCCAGATTATGAATATGGTTATGCATCATGGGAACTTTTCCAGAAAACCTTGTCTAAATTAAGGCCTGATGTGGAATTTGTTGGAGAAGCTTGGGCAAAAATAGGTACAACAGACTTTACACCCTTGATTTCCTCTGTAATGGAGAAAAAGCCTGATGGTATTCATACAGTTGAGTGGGGAGTGGATTTGTTTACCTTTGTTAGACAGGCAAAACAGACAGGGTTATTTGATGCAGTGAAATACGACGGAGGTTATGCATGGATAAACCCAATGGGATACTCAGTCGATGCGATGGAGGCTTTGGCTACAGAGTATCCAGAAAATTGCTGGATATCAGGAAGATACGTTTGGATGTACCCTGATACACCTCTCAACAAAAAGTTTGTCAAAGCCCACATTGACAGATGGGGACACTTTCCAGCGTATAGTGGAGAGACTTCGTATACTGCAGTATACCTAATTAAAAAATTAATAGAACTCACTAAAACACTTGACGTTGATACACATATTAAAGCCCTTGAAGACATGGTTGTATTTTCACCAGCAGGAGCAAGATACATAAGGAAAGAAGATCATCAAGCGATGTACGAAGTTCCTTATGGCCAGATAAAGCACGATCCTAATTATTCAATACCTGTCTTAACAAATCTACAAGCGGTTCCTGCGGAAGAGTACTACAGACATCCTCCTTTTGAGGATATGCCACCATATAAAGACTTGTATAAGAAAGTAATGGCAAAAGCGTAAAAACGTAAAAGAAAATATGGATCTCAATGCAATAGCCTTCCAATTGATCCTAGGTATAGCATCTGCTATGCTTTACTGGATAGTATCCTCTGGACTTACCTTTACCTTCGGTGTGACCAGAGTGCTGAATTTCGCCCATGGAGCATTTTACATGCTCGGAGCATACTTTACTTTATCATTTTTTGCCCTTACTCAAAATTATTTGCTATCGTTGTTTCTTGGAGCAGTCATCGTTGCACTAATTGGCGCTGGATGTGAGAGAGGACTTATTTCTAGAATATACGGGCTACCTATACCATTCCAGTTAATCCTAACATTTGGACTTGTACTACTATTTGACGATCTCGTCAGAATTTTCTGGGGTTCAGTGCCAAAAATGATGCCAGCACAGTTTATAGGCTCCATAAATGTATTTGGCAGGATTTTGCCTGTATTTTCGTTATATTTAATCTTTGCTGGTGTCGCAATAGCTCTCGTACTTTACTTTTTACTTTCAAAAACTGATTGGGGTGTAGAGATAAGGGCTATAACTGTTGATCCAGAGACTGCAATGTGTAGCGGTCTGAATCCCGCCTTTCTATATGCAACAGCATTTATGTTTGGATCGTTTCTTGCTGGACTTGGTGGTGGCCTTTATTTGCCTATTAGTTCAGCCTCACCAGGAATGGGTGAACACATTATTATATATGCTTTCATAGTTACTGTGATTGGTGGATTGGGTAGTATAAAAGGTGCTTTTGTCTCAGCTCTCATAATTGGAATAATAGAGTCCCTTGGTGCCCTTTTTGTGCCCTGGATGACTATTGCATTGCCCTATATAGCTTTGTCAGCAGTATTGCTAGTCAGACCGGAGGGGATCTTCGGTGAAGAATGAGTCAATACTGCTAATTTCACTTATTTTTCTGTCCTTATTGATACCACTCAGTGGAAACAAGTATCTACTATATCTCACGCTGAAAATATGGATTTTAATACTCTATGCGATTGCCTTCAACGTCATCTTCGGATATTCAGGGCTCTTGAGCTTCGGCCATGCCCTATTTTTTTCAGGTAGTGCTTATGCTTTGGCCATATTAGTGGTAAAAGCAGGGTACTCTCTTCCAATTGGTTTTATCGCAGGAATTGCTGCAGCTGCTGTATTTTCTGTCGGTGTAGGCTTTCTGTCTTTAAGACATAGAGAAATTCACTTTGCTATGATAACCCTTGCATTTTCGATGATGTTTTGGGGAATCGTAATGAAATGGAGAGATGTGACTGGTGGGGAGGACGGTATCGCCGGAGTTCCGAGGGGTATGCCGATTTTTTGGTTTTATTATTTCAGTGTAGCAATTATTTTAATATGTGCATACATAATTTACAGCTTCGTTAGATCAGACATCGGTCTCATATTAGAAGGTATTAGGGAAAACGAGACAAGAGTAAGGTTTTCCGGACATTCCACATTAAAATACAGATTATATGCGATGATAGTTTCCGGTACATTCACTGGTGTAGCTGGATCGCTTTGGGCGATGTTAGACAGAACTGTCACCCCATCAATCTCGCACTGGTCTTTTTCAGCTATGCCTGTGATAGCCACGTTAATTGGTGGACCACAAAGTTTTCTTGGTCCGGCAATAGGTACAGTAATTTATGTTATTGCACAAGATGTAATCACAAAATATACCCTATACTGGCAATTCATACTGGGGATAGTCATAGTTTCTGTAGTCCTCTTTTTCCGGGGAGGAGTTATGGGCATACTTGAAAAATTCTTGTGGAAGAGGTGATCATATGAGCCCTCTAATCTTAGAGAGCCAAAACCTTACAAAGTCTTTTACCGGTCTTATAGCAGTAAATAATGTTTCACTGAGTTTCGAACCTCAATCAATCACCGCAATAATAGGTCCAAACGGTGCCGGAAAAACAACATTTGTAAACCTTTGTACAGGTATGTTTAAGCCTGACTCTGGCAGGATTATTTTTAATGGCGAAGATATTACGAACTTTTCACCTGAAAAAAGAGTTCAAATCGGAATCTCAAGGACATTCCAGATAATAAATATATTTCCAAAATTAACGGTGATGCAAAATGTCAAAATTCCGTTGCTTAGCAGAGGTAAAATTGAAAATGAACTCGAAAGTATCTTAGAGATCTTCCAATTGGATGAGAAAAAAGATGTCCTAGCTTCAGAGTTATCGCATGGTGATCAGAAAATTCTTGAGATGGCGATGGCGATGGCAACTAAGCCGAAGATCCTCTTTTTAGATGAGCCAATGGCCGGAGTTAACCCAGTAGAGCGTTCAAGAATTATCGATTTGATAAAAGACTTAAGAAAGAAAGAAAAACTTACGATAATAATTGTTGAACACGACATGGATGTTGTTTTTAGGATAGCAGAAAGGATTACAGTGATGAACCGTGGAAGTGTGATTGCTGACGGAACTCCAGAAGAGATTAGAAACAATGCAACCGTAAAGGAGGTCTACTTAAGAGGTGTGGAAGTATGAGTTCCATTCTAACACTTTCTGATGTGAATTCATATTATGGCAAGAGCCATATCCTTTTCGGGATTTCTCTTGAAGTAAAAGAGAGTGAAGTCGTTGTTTTGCTTGGACGAAACGGTGTAGGAAAAACAACCACACTAAAAACTATAATGGGACTCGTACCAAAAATCACAGGAAAGATTCTGTTTAAAGATGGCATTGATCTCCTAAAAATCCCTCCCTACAAAAAGGCAAAGCTGGGTATAGGCTATGTGCCAGATCATGGGGGTATCTTTCCAAATTTAACGGTTTACCAAAACATGAAGATCTCGATTAAACAATCACAGTCCAAATCGGAATCCACACAAATTTTTGAATTGAAAGATGTCTTCAATTTGTTCCCTCAACTTGAACATATGACAAATAGGCTGGCAGGAACACTAAGTGGTGGAGAAAGAAGGATGCTTGGAATTGCAAGAGGTCTATTGTTAAATCCTGAACTCCTAATAATCGATGAACCTTCAGAAGGTCTGGCGCCAAATATAGTCCAAGACATCATAGAGGTAATAAAAAAAATTCGGAGTAGTGGAGTCTCCGTTTTGGTGGCAGATCAGAACTTACCTTTTGTAGAAAAAATTGCTGACCGTGTCTATGTTATAGACAAAGGAGAGATAAAAATGAGCGGAGAACTTTCAGAACTCTCTCGAGAGGAGTTAGAGATGTTTTTAACCTTCTAACCCTTCTAACCCTTCTAACAAGGGGGTGATATTCAGTGAAAGGAGAATATTGGGATCCTGAAATTGAAAAAATGCGTAGAGACGAATTAGAGAAACTCCAACTAAAAAGACTAAAATGGCAAGTAGAGAGAGCGTATAACAACTCCGAATTTTACAGAAAAAGATTCAAAGAAGCGGGAGTTATACCTGATGATATAAAAAAGCTTGATGACGTTTCTAAATTACCTGTCCTAACGAAAGCGGATCTGAGAAAAGAGCAGACCGAATTTCCCCCATTTGGCAGATATGTTGTAGCTCCAAAATCTGAATGGAAAGAGCTCCATCCATCCACTGGTACGACTGGAATTCCAGTAAATACTATCTGGTCATTTAACGATACCACTACCATAACCGATCATACGGCGAGAATCATGTGGGGGTTTGGAGTGAGAAAAGAAGATATAGTGCAAAATGGTTTCAGCTACGGTTTATGGGTTGCAGGATTGGCCGTTCATTACGCGTGCAAAAAAATCGGCTCATTCATCATCCCTATCGGTGCAACATCCTCAGAAAGACAGATATATTTTATACAAAATGCTGGCCCAACAGCTTTGCTTGCCACCCCATCATTCGGCCTGTATATAGCTGAAAAGCTAAAAGAAAAGGATATAAATCCTGAGGAGATTGATTTGAGAATTGGATCTTTTGGAGGAGAAGCTGGAACTGAAAACCCTGCCACAAGAAGGAGATTAGAAGAAGGATTGGGAATTGACGCTTACGATATATATGGATTGGCTGAGATCGGTCCGACTTTCGCTGCAGAGTGTAAAGAGAAAGCGGGACTCCATTTTGTTGAAGACCATTACCTACTAGAAGTTCTAGACCCGGAAACTAAAGAGCCATTAAGCCCGGGAGAGAGAGGTGTCCTTGTTATAACGCATTTGAGCAGAGAAGCAACTCCAATGATAAGATACTGGACAAACGATATTGTAAAATTAGAAGATGAGAAGTGTGGATGTGGGAGAACACATGTAAGGGCGGTAGGTGGCATACTCGGAAGAGCGGATGATATGATCGTATATAAAGGAGAGAACGTCTATCCAACCCAAGTGGAAGAGGTAGTGAGGTCTTTTAACGAGTTAAGCAACGAGTACAAGATAGTAGTCACAAGAGATAGTAAAACAGGAATTGTAAAAGACGTGAAAGCTATCGTTGAGGTTGTAAGCGATAAATACGATATTCAACATCTAAAGGCCAAGGTTGCAAAGGCTTTACGGGATGCCTTAATGGTAAGGGTCGATGTAAATATCCTACCACCCAACTCTTTGGAGAGAACGGAGTTCAAAGCTAAAAGAGTGGAGTTTATAGAGGGAGGTGAAAATTCCTGATAAAGTTTGGTAACTTACTTCCAATTCCCGCAGCTCCTGTTGATAGCCTAATAAAAATTGCCCAAAGATCTGAAAAAGCTGGATTTGATTCCATATGGGTTGCAGATCACTTGCTGATGATCCCAACAGGAATTGTGCCTGAGGCTTTCACTCTTCTGAGTGCGATTGCAATGGTTACAGAAAAAGTTCAAGTTGGAACGTGTGTTTCCGACCCCCACAGGAGACATCCAGCAGTTTTCGCCCAGATGGTAGCAACTCTTGATAACATATCCAAGGGCAGAGCGATCGTTGGACTCGGGCTGGGTGAGGCGATGAATCTTGAACAGTTCAGTATTCTCTGGGACAAACCCATCGCAAGAATGACAGAGTTCGTTGAGATTATCAGAGAATTATGGAGTGGCGATAAACTCACCTACAATGGAAAGTTTTGGAGATTGTGTGATGCGTTGCTTCAAATAAAACCTGTCAAAAGAACTCCAATATATTTTGGAGCCAACGGGCCTAAAACAAGAAAACTAACAGCAAAACTTGGTGACGGCTGGCTACCCACTCCAAGAACCCCCCAACTTTACGAAAAACACTTAGGTGAGATAAAAAGGGCTGCTGAAAAAATAGATAGATCTTTTGAAGGTTTCGATCCTGCATTGTATGTATACACAGCAGTAAGTGAAAAGTATGAAGACGCTTTTAAACAGCTTAAAAAAATAAAGCCACAAATCGCATTTTTCCCCAAGGTTATTGAAGAGGCAGGATACGATGTAAAAATCCCAGAACACCTTAGAGAGAATTTATATTCGGAAATAATCCTTAACAACGAAGGATTAAAAAAATTTGAGGAATTTGGAAAATACATCCCCAATGAAGTTGTCGAGGAGTTTTCCATTGTTGGAACTCCTGAAGACTGCATTTCGAGAATGGAAGAATTCATAAAAGCTGGAGTGAGGCACTTTATTCTCATAAACATGGGTCCTGATCCAAAGTATGTCTTAGACGTCTATTCTAAAAAAATAATTCCTAGTTTTCATGAAATTCATTGAAGTATTCGTTAAGCACCAGAAAGCTGGTTGTGAATATTTTATAAGGAGGCTTAAGGTGAGAAAATGACGATATTGGTTCCGGTAGGAGATAGATATTTGGGCTTTAAAGCCCTAGAAGTTGCGATAGAAGAGGCCAAATTGAGGGGATGGAATTTAGTTGTTGTTAATTCTCTTTATGGTGGAAGCAAAACGAAAGTTGAACAAATTGAGCAAGCTGAAAAACTGCTAGATGAGGCAGTAAAACTAGCAAAGGAGAATGGAGTTGATGCAAAGAAAATTCTTTCTGTACGGGGTAAAGAGCCTGGAGAAGACATTGTAGATCTCGCAGATGAATTAGGGGCTCACTTGATAGTAATGGGATGCGGGATTATCAGAGAGCAGTTTGAAATGGAATTGATGGAAACCACACGTTATGTTATACTCCACGCTTCTCAGCCAATGCTACTTATAAAATAATTTTGAAATTTTAAATTTTATTAAAATGGGAGGTAGAAAAAATGATGAATGGAGGGGAATACATTGAAAGTTTAAAGAAATATAAACCTACAATATATTTTCTCGGTAGAAAAATCGAGAGTGTTGTGGATGAACCAATGTTCAGACCACACATACATGCAGCAGCAATGACCTATGAACTTGCACACGATCCAAGGTATGAGGATGTGATGACCGCAATTTCTCACTTAACCGGAGAGAAAATCAACAGATTCACCCACATCCATCAGAGCGTTGAAGATCTCGTAAAGAAAGTTAGAATGATGAGGTTGCTTGGCCAAAAAACAGGCACTTGCTTTCAGAGATGTGTCGGGTTTGATGCTTTGAATGCTTTGTACATCACAACGTATGACATAGATAAAAAACATGACACAGAGTATCACAAAAGATTTGTTGAATACCTCAAAGAAGTCCAGAAAAATGATTTGATGTGCGTTGGAGCGATGACCGATGTAAAGGGAGATAGAAGCCTCAGACCGTATCAGCAAAAAGATCCAGATCTGTATGTACATTTGGTGGAAAAAAGAGAGGATGGAATAGTTGTGAGAGGGGCAAAGGCCCATATGACAGGAGCTATGAACTCGCATGAAGTTATAGTGATGCCTACAAGGGCTTTAGGCCCGGAAGATAAGGATTATGCAGTTTCTTTTGCCGTACCAATAGATGCTGAAGGATTAGTAAATATTTTTGTTAGGCAAACGAACGACACAAGGAGACTTGATGGAGACATAGACTGCGGGAATGCAAAATATGGAATAGTTGGTGGAGAGACTTTGATGATTTTCAATGATGTTTTCGTGCCTTGGGATCGCGTATTCATGTGTGGAGAATACGATTTTGCTTACGAGCTTGTTGAAACTTTTGCAACTTTCCACAGACAGAACTATGGCGGTTGCAAAGTTGGAGTTGCTGATGTCTTAATTGGTGGAGCAGCAACTCTTGCAGAATATAATGGGGTTCCAAAGGCATCGCATATCATCGATAAACTTACAGAGATGATCCATATGGCAGAGACATGCTGGTGTTGTTCTTTAGCATGTTCAAATGAGGGTTATAAAACACCTTCTGGCGCTTACGTGCCGAATCCATTGCTCGCAAATGTGACGAAACTTAATGTGACCAGATTTCCATACGAGTGGTCAAGACTTGCCCAAGATATTGCTGGTGGTTTTGTCATCACAACTCCTTCTGAAAGAGACTACAGGAATCCTGAGACAAGAAAGCTGGTTGAAAAATACATGAAAGGAGTAGCAGATTTGCCAACTGAACACAGGCTGAGAATGTTTAGGCTTGTCGAGAATTTAGCTGTCGGAGCTCAATTACCCGAATCGATGCACGGTGCAGGCTCGCCAGCTGCACAGAAAATAATGATATGGAGAAGGGGTAATGTAGAAATGAAAAAAGAATTGGCAAAGGTTATAGCAGGAATAAAACCAGATGAAAACTTCAAAAAGATCACTGGCAAGACTGAAGAGGAGTTTTTCAAAGAAATTGTGGAAAGGGCAAAGAGAGAATAGCATGGAGAAATGAAAGTGAAAAAGCATACGAATTATCGTTCAAATATGAGGTAGAATATGGGGGATGCGCTCAAGCAACGCTTGCTGCTACATTTGATGTTTTGGGAAATGTATGCTGAGGATGCTTTTAATCGACAATTAGACTTAGATGCGATCAAACTCTTAGGTACTGAAAAGTTTTTGAAATTAGGCATACTACCGATAAATGCTTTGTAACCAGTACAGCTGCAAAGCTGTCCGTAGAGTTAATTCTTAAAAATTTAGAGAAATGAGAATTGGTATAAAATACTGTGGAGGCTGCAATCCTACATATGAAAGAGAAAGAATAGAGGAAGTAATCAGAGAGAACTTCAATGCTGAAATAGTATATACTACTAATTCAAGGGAGGTTGATCTTGTTGTGCTCATTAGTGGTTGCAAACATGCATGTGCAATTGAGTCAATCGACGAGGAAGATATAAAGAAAGTGATCTCTTTTGATAAATCAAATAATGAATTAGAGATCATCAAAGAAATAAAATCAACCCTGAAACTGGATAAAAATTGATAACTAAACATACAACCAGTAATTTAGCGAGTTTTAAACTAAAACTCTCTCCACTCAACTTTCACCTCTTTGGTTGCACAATTGATTTTATCCCTTGATTTGCAGATGTTTTTCTTTATTTTTTCTCATTGTAGTGCCAAGGGATTTTGAAAAATAACTCAGTGCCGAGGGGGGATTCGAACCCCCGACCTCCTGATTATGAGTCATGCTTAAATAAAAATCCAGAGGACAGGAAACCGGAAAACAAGGACGAAAAAACGGAATTTGAGGAAGAAGCCTTATTAGACTATGTAAAATACCGAGACGAGTTTTATAACTAGATGAAAAACGAAATACAAATTACAATGGCCGACGATCTCATAAACAAGCTTGATAAAGTCGGGTTCATGAAGATAAACGGACCAAGAGAGATTTATGAGCTATTAAAGAAGGATGAAACAAGAACCTTGAGAATAGCCTTGAGAGATTTCTTCAAATTCCTGATAAAGACAGGAAAGAGGACAGAATCCCAACTCATAGATTTCAAGGCTATCGTTAAGATCCCAAGGACTGGAATAAGAACTCAAAACGCTTTCACAACAACCGAGAAAATCAGAGAAGCGAGGGAGAAGGTTAAGGATGATCCCATCAGATCAAGGCTTTTGGATCTGATGATCTTTGGAGGGATAAGACTTCAGGAAGCTTGTGACATCCTGAATAACTTCGATCCCTCAGATCTGTTCATAAACTCAAAGTTTGCTCGTTATGATCTCCTTGCCATGTATAAGAGGATAGGATCAAAGAAGGCTGAAGTTTCAGAGGTTACAAAAAGGGAAGTGGTTGCTTACATGCCTATTGAATTAGCTCAGAGATTAATAGAGGCTGGAAGGATGAAAGTGAATTATGACAGCTATAAATCAGCTAGAGATCTAAGCTTTGGAGTGGTTAACGCTTCTCAGGTTAGAAAGTGGTTCAGCGATAAGCTTGATGATCTCGGGGTAGATGAGAAGATCATAGAGTTTATAACTGGAAAAACTCCCGAGAATGTTCTAAGAAGGCATTACCTGAAGCTCCTAAAGAAAGGTGATCGGGTTTATCCGGAGATCCTCAAGGTGTTGAAGGATCTCCTTGAGGGGAAAATCAAGGATGAAGATCTTGAAGATCTGGAGGAGATCCAGATCTCTTAATTTAATTAAGGGGGGATGAGATGGGAGATGATAGGGATATTAAGCAATCAATAGCTATGAGGAGGATTCTGAGACTTGAAGGTAAAAAAAGAATCGCTACAACTGTTCATTTAGAAAGGGAGATTTTTGAAGCTTTGAAATCTAACGGTTTTAACATCTCCGACTTGATCAACATAACCCTTGAGAAATTTCTCAGGGATAAGGGATTACTCTGAATTTTTGCCTAAGTGTTTCAAACGTTTCTTTGTTTTGTTATTAAACTTAATAATCTATCATTAATTCCTATTAACTCCTTCCCTCCTAGGGAAAATTTAAACATCATAATTAATTATTGACAATCTATTAATCCTAATAGATCCCTCTAATAGAACCAAAATCAATCTGCAAAAGTAGAGGGGAGGATGTAGCTGATTTCATGAGGAGAGCTACCAAAAGGGAGCTTGGAAGGTTGAACTATCTTTCTGAGGATGAGCTAAAGGCGCTGGAGATGGAGAAGGTAAAGGATGGAGCTTGAAAGATTTCAAACCAGAAAAAGCTTGGAATTACAAAATGGGAGTGTGGTATAATGTTAATTTCAGAAATATGATATGACAACCCTCAAATAGAGATCTCTCATATATCCAATACTCAGAAATCAACCCTTAGCGGAAAACCTGTAGGTTTGCACGTTGATTCTAATATATTAGAGCGGTCTAATAGTATTAATATTAGAGATTCCATTAGTAATAGACTCGAGTTCGTTAATCATCTGCGGAGAAATTTAAAGAGTTTCGATTTAACTGAATTAACTTGTCATCTAATAGAGAACTCTATTAAGATTAATAGACCAATTGGGTGATGCTAATATGGTGTTAACCAAGCAAACGGTAGCGGTTTACCTCAGGATCGATTTAATCGATGAGGCTAAAAGAAGGAATCTGAATTTAAGCCAATTAATTAATCGATTACTTGAGGAATTCCTATTCGGAAATTCAACCACATTCAGTGAGGATTATATCAGGCTTAAAGAATTAAACAGGGAATTCGAAACACTCAAGAAAAAGGTAGAGGAGTTTGAAAAAGAGCTTAAAGAATTGAACTCCAAAGCTGAAGAGGAAGTTATGATGCAAGAAGCTGAGAACGAAGCCCATCTGATTGCAGCCTTGAAAGAACATCCGGTTTTATCAAAGCTTAACGACTTTTGGAGTTTCAAGTATGAAGCTGAAAGAATAGGGAATACAGTTGAAGGGATAGTAAACACAAACCTACAGATCTTCGCAACCAAAAACCAGATCAGTTTGAAGAAAGCTCAGGAGCTGTTTTTCAAGGCATTTCCAGAAATGAAAGATAAGGTTAGAGTATAAAATTAGATTGTGTATTTATACAGCGTAATCAAGCATCACATTTACATTAGCTTTAAAGTTCGGAGAATATATCATCAAGCCCCATCCTTTTTCTGCCTCTACTGTTTTTTCATAAGTTTTTATGTCTAAAACATAGCCTAACTGTTTAAATCCTTCGTTTTTCATAAATTTGTCAAATTCCCTTTTGCTAGGTAGTATGTAAATATCAATCGGCATATTTGAGGTTACCTTGACTTTTACTTTCACTTTGGACATCTCTAATCCCAATGCAGGATTATACAAGTAGTAGAACACACCATAGTTCCTATTCAAAGTTATTTCATCTTTTTCTTTGAGTTTTACTAGGTCTAATGTCACGTAGAAATATTTGTCTTTAGGATTGTAAAACACACCTACCGCTCCATCTGTGAAATAGTTATCAAGGTCATGAATAAGAGATTTATGCACGGGACTTTTTAACCAACCATTTAAAACTTCTTCGGCTATCTTCTCTTCTGATTCTCCTTCTATTAGGGGATATGCGTATAGGTTTTCTCCAGCACTTAAATAGAATATGTTATCTTCTTGCAGTCTGTCAAAAATGTCTTTTCCTTCGGGGTTTGTATGGGAAAAATATCCTCTTTCTGCCATATCTTTGCTGTAGGTGTATGCGATCTCCCATATTCGAGAATTCCACCTCAAAGGATCTACACCGATTTTTTCCCTTTCAGCGTTTACCAGTTCAAATATCTTTTTTTCGATTAGAGCAATATCAAGGTCTGAAAATTGCCTTCTTTCTTCAAAAGGAGTGGAGGTAGGTATGGGAGTTGAGGGTATCGGAGAGAGAGTAGGTAAAGGTGTAAAGGTAGGTGTAGGTGTTAGATATATAAGAGTCCAAGAAGATTCCTCTGTTTCTTCTCGTGGGATAAAACAATTTAAACCAGAATAATTCAGGTCTTTTTCGGTTAGATTGCATATAAATTCCATTTCTTTGTTGTGCAAAATTGTTTTGATTGATACCTCACCCGTACTCAACTCTGCTATTGGTACTTCCAAAAAACCATTATTAGCATAACCAAGATATTTATTATTTAAGTATACATCACCGCTTAGAGGTTCTTTTGTCTCTTTTATACAAAAATAAAAAATAAATTTTCTTACAGGAGTTTGAGTAGGAGAAGGTGTCAAGGTTGTAATAGATACTTCAACAGTAGGTACAGAGGTAGGTCTTGGGATTGGTGTAGACTCTTCTCCTAGCTGTTCAGAGCATCCAATAATTAAGACGGTAATTAGCAAAGCTATAGTTAATCTAATCAACATATTTTTACCTCTGTTATATAACACCATAAATTTTTGAAATATTTTAAACTTTTGTAAGATTGTTTCCTTTGTTCAATTTTTTCAAAAATTTAAGGATACCTAAACATAGAACTCATTGAGCCTATTGACTTTCTCACCTCTTCGACTTTTTCATCAACCCCTTCGATTATAATTTCAATCACATCATCTGTGAGTTGGAATGGTTTATCGTTATTTGGAAATTTCCAGACTTGTGGTTTAAGTTTTCCAACTCCAATACTATCACTTAATCTTTCTCTTTCAATGTAGTAGATTATGAAAGAAGCCAATTTGATCGTCTCGTCCATGGTATAATTAGTATCCCAACATCTGAGGAAAACGTCTCCTAAGTGTGCTTGCCCTATTACAACCTTGTCATAAATTGGTATCGGCACCCTATATCCCCAATCCATATAATACAGTACTGGTTGGGGTTTGTGTTCTATTATGTCTTCCAAAACAAAAATGACTTGTAAAGTTGATGTATCATCTGGTAATTCGGTGTTCTCATAAACAGAGTACATTTCGTTAATAAGAGAGATACAATCTTGTTTAAAATTGAATGTTGTGTACTCGTACTTGGCTTCTTCTGGGAAATCTTTCGGTAATTCTTGGTTTTGGTATTCAAAGAGATGAATTCTATTTATTACCCTTCTTGGAAGTTCGTTTAAAAATTCATTAAAAATAGGTTCAATCCCAGCTGCCGCAAAAACGATATATTCGAAATTTGGAACTGGTCTTATTTTATCTGTGTAGAAAGATTTTTCTCCTCTTTTAGCTTTTCTATCAGCAACTATAACTATCCCATCCTTACATTTCGCGCCTAAAATATAGGTCATAGTTTCAACCTTTTCTAATTAACCGTGGTTGTATTTTATCAGTTCTCAAGATTAAACTTGAGTTTTAAGTAGTTTACCTCCAAACGTGTAACACTTCATTTGGACTAAAAATTTAAATAATTTGGACTAAGAAAATATTAGCATGAAACTGAAGGAGAAAGGGAAAGTAAGAATAGGAAAAGATTCAACTAAAGGATACGTCTACCCAAAGTTAAGACTTCCAAAATATTTCAGCAATCTCGTAGGTGAAAAGGTAATTATTTACGAGGCTATTCTTGAGGAGGGTACAGGGATCTTGATAGTTCCTGAAAAAGTTGGACAAATTAGACAAAATGAGTTGGACAATTTAGAAATAGTTGGACTAAAAAATGATACAGAAAAAGAAATTAGAGAGATTAAAAAGGCTATTCTAGAGATCAAAGAGATTGTTTCAGAGAATAGAAGGGAATATATGGCATATTTAGGTGAAATATGCCGAGGGGGGGATTCGAACCCCCGACCTCCTGATTATGAGTCAGGCGCCCCAACCAGCTAGGCTACCTCGGCTTGCAATCTTGCAATATATTCTCCAACATGTGGTTATTAAATTTTTGCTGGAGTTTTGTTAGAGGAAATTGTATAAATGTTGCTCACATAAACATAACATTTGGAAGCAAAATATTTTACATAAAATTTATATTAAATCAATCATGAGTGTCAATCAATTGAATTTAAGAAAAGCATTTTATTTTCAACCTAATCATTAAGATCGGGAATAATTAACCATATTTCCTCAATTAGCCCAATTTGCCTGGTTTTTTTGGATTTAAGATATTTAAATAAATTTGTTAATGGAAAAATATTTATATAGTCGTTAGTATAACTAAATTTTAACATCTAATGGGGTGAAATTAATGGTTGAAGAACTAACCGAGAAGGAGGAAAAAGTCGTCAAATTATTATCCGATGCAGGATTAAACAGGAATATTGCTAAAGTAGTTGTATTCCTCTCAAAATCAGGTGAAGCTATATCAAGAGACATAGAAAGGGCAGCAAATCTAAGACAGCCAGAGGTAAGCTTAGCCATGAAGGAACTCAAAGAATGGAACTGGATAAAAGAGAGAGAACTCAAAAAGAAGGGGAAGGGAAGACCATTAAAAAGCTATAAACTCACCCTTGATATAAAAGATATAGTTTCCGAACTTGTTAAGAAAAAGAGAGAGGAAATAAAAAGAACCGAGAAGGATTTAGAAGAACTGGAGAAGCTCGTCGGGCTTTAAGTCAGGCTTGATCTTCTCCACCCCTAATTTTTAAACTTTTGCAATTTCTCTAGTTTTTGTAATTTTTGTAAATGATTTCTTTTGGTAGTTTAAAATGAGTTGATTTAAAATCAAATCAAAAGCTAACAAAATTAACAAAAACTAACAAAAGCCTATACAAACATCAACCTAAAGCCTAATTTAATATACTCCCTCTTCAACAATCAAATCATGAAACTTGATACCGAATTTGGAGGAAAGCATCTAAGGTTTCATGTAGAAAATGTGGTTATTTTCTGCCATGGCCTACCATATGAGGCTGGATCAGTTATTGAAAAAGGTTACGATCAACTTGCAAAAAGTTTTGCTGAGAAAGGATTGAATTCCATAATCTTTGATTTTTCTGGAACAGGTTTGAGTAAAGGAGATTTCAATCTAGAGAATTGGGTTAGAGACCTTACTTCGATCGTTGGTGAGTTCACATCGGTAAGCCTAGTGGCATTCAGTATGGGAGGTGTCGTTGGAACTTACGTTGCAGCAAACAGGAACAATATAAGAAATCTAGTCCTCGTTGGCGTTCCATGCTGCTCTAACTCAATTACAGAAGACATGCTAAAGGAGATCTATGCTCACAACAAGCTAACAGGAGTCTTAAGAGGATTAAGGGACTTTGACTCCTTCAAAAAAAGGTTCTTAAAGGAGATGGAGATGTATGAGCCAAAGACATGGATAAGAGATGTTAAATGTCCGAAGTTGATAGTCCATGGCTCCTCTGACCAGATAATTCCTTTTGAGGATGCCGAAGTTCTTTTTGAAGCTACGAGCGAACCAAAATATTTCCTCAAAGTGGTAAATGGAAGCCATTTTCTAAGGCATCACAAAGAGGTGTTGGAGAAAATAAGAACCTGGCTCACCAAAAAAGAAAAGTATGGAATGGTTATGCAGGAAATCTTCGTCTGATCTTTTAAGTGAGTTTGTCCAAAATTTTTTCTATCTCTTCAAAAACCCCTTCAATGGATTTCGTCCCGTCAACATCGTAGACCAACCCTTTTTTGCTGTAATAGTCTATCAAAGGCTCCGTCTGGGCTTTATAAACTCTCAACCTTTCCTTCACAGTCTCTTCCTTATCGTCATCTCTCTGATGAAGCTCTCCACCACACTTATCGCATTTTCCTGACTCCTTAGGTGGATTGTAGATAAGATGGTAAACTGCCCCGCACTTCTTACAAGTTCTTCTGTTGACTATCCTCTTCACAATCTCATCTTCAGGTACTGCAACGTTGATCACAGCATCGATTTTCTTCCCAAGTTCATCGAGTATCCCATCCAGAGCCTCTGCTTGCTTTAGCGTTCTGGGAAATCCATCGAGGATGAATCCCTTTTCACAATCGGGCTGGGCTAGCCTTTCCTTTACGATCCCAATAACAACCTCATCGGGCACGAGCTCGCCTTTGTCCATGTACTCCTTTGCCTTCCTTCCAAGCTCCGTTTGCTTTGCTACAGCCTCTCTAAGCATGTCTCCTGTTGAGATCTGTGGAATGTTGTATTTTGAAACTATAAGCTTCGCTTGGGTACCTTTTCCAGCTCCAGGAGCACCCAACAAAATCAGGTTCATGAAGGTTAAATGCCCTTGCCATTTTAAAATTTTTCATTTTTCAAGATTTTTAGATATCAAAAATTTTAATGTCAGAATTTGATTTGATGTTAATCCAAAACCTCACCGAGAAAGATTCCATCTTTTGATCTTACGATTTTAAACCTAACGAAATCGCCAACTTTATGGTCTGTTCTAACAGTAACAACTCTGTCTTTAACCACCACAAGTTTTTCACCATGCATCCTGCCATCTGCAACGATTCTGGCTTTGAAAACATCCCCCTTCTTAATTGGATGTGGAAATTTTCTGCATTTATACATTCCAAAATCTTTTGGCTTCAGAATGAGCTTCACACCGTATTCCTTCTCCCAAACTTCAAGCTTGCTGTAAAACTCTCCGAAGGATATGATATTTTTCAATTTTCTCCCAAATTTATAGGGTATGTATTTTTGAATGCCCAGCGGGGGATAGTTTTTTCCGGCACCTATATCAAGGGCAAATTTGATTATTTCTTCCATATCTCTGTCGTTGTACCCTGGAACCCAGACTGGAGCTATAAGAAGATCTATTTTGCTCTCAGCAATTGCTTTCGCAACCTCAATAACCCTTTCCAAAGGATACCTAATTCCAGCAAGCTTGTTCGCCCTTTCTTCATCAAGAGAACTCAGAGAGAGGTTTATTCTCGTTACAAGACCCTCAAGCACCTCTATTTTTTCTTCTGAAAGCAAAATACCATTCGTCTGAATGGAGACAACGTTGATTTCCTTTAATTTCCATATACCTTCAAGCAACTTCTCCATATAAGGGTAAAGAAAAGGTTCCCCCTGACCATCAATATGTGCTTCAACATTTTCACCCTTGAATCGTGCAAGCTCTGCGATCCACTCCAGCATGTAATCTGGATCTACCAAATAGTCCGTTGCTCTGGTTTTGCTGTTTTTCCCCTCATCAACACTGCAAAAGATGCATCGCAGATTGCACCCACAAACTGGTCTTATCTGGATCAAGTTGGTGCCCCTATCTATTAAACCAAAAGCGGAGCTCCCCATGAGGGGAATTCCACTCTCTTTAGTAACAAAAACGAGGTTCCTCTTTGTGATGTGGCTTAAAATCCGCCTTGGTTCAGCATAGGAGATTACGTATTCCTTCTCCCTCCTTCTCATCAGGGATTCATAAACGTGAATGGGTATCCTTATCTCGACAAAATTCCTCAGAACAAATACTTTCTCTCCATTTTCATCGTATTCTCTCAGTATTGGACGTGTCTTATCAAATCTGTCCATCTTAGCTAACACTACCCCCTTATCCCCTTTACTTCTCCAAATATCTGCTTACCAAGATCTGTGAGCCTATATATGTTTTCAGTAGCTTCCACAATTCCGTCTTTTTCCAGTTCATCAAGCAAACCTTTGACGACTCTGTCTGGAGTCCTCATGTACTTTGAAATCGTTTTTGGATCGCTTTCCTTACGGTTAAGAATTTCAATTATCTTAACTTTGTTACTGTTCGAGGTTACATGTCCAATTAGTTCCTTCATTTCCTTTTCACCTCCTTTAATTAATCAATTGTCCATTTTTAATAAACCTTTCAGCCTTTCACCCCCTCAACCTTTACTTCGTTTTCCTTATTTCTAATATCTAACTTAAATCGAATTGTTATAACCTTTATCCTGCGCTTCCCGATAGATCATACCCAGCATTGGTTAGACCTTACCCAATTTCCTTACCCCCGGAAAGCTTAATATACCTACCAGAAACATCTATTCTGGTGGGCTAGGCTGGGCTGTTCGGCGTAGCCTGTGACCCGAAACCGTCGATATGCGGGGGCCGAAGCCGAGGGAAGGTTCGTGGAGCAGGAGATGGTACTCTCCTCATTCCCGTAGAGTCCCCGTCCCGATGGGCTGGCGGTTACTGTCTGGCTGCCCGAAGGGGCTGTCAGCAGTATTAACCGGAGGAAACGGCCCAGGCCCGGAAGGGAGCAAGCTTACTTCGGACGACCAGCGCTGTCGGGGTAGCGGGGAGGAGGGGATGTTTTGAGTACCCTCCTGCAAAGCGAATCGACCTGAGGCGTGCCCACCTTTAATTTTGAGCTGTGCTATCCTAAGCCAAACCAAATACCAAAACGATTTATTATGGTCCGACAAGAAACTTGTATGAAGACAGAAAGAATCAAGGAGGTCAGCGGTGTTGCATCAGTGATAACAGCCGCTATTCTTATGGGTTCGGTTGCCATATTTGTAAGAAATATCCACATGAATCCTATCCATATAACCTTTTTCAGGTTTCTTTTCGGTTTTCTCTTTCTTTTACTAATAACAATTTCAACCAAAAGAAGACCATCTTTTGATAATCCCAAGCTACTCTTAATTATCTCAATCCTTAATGTAGTCCTCGTTACATTCTATATTTCCGCAATACAGCTAATTCCAGCTGGTTTAGCAGCTTTACTTCTTTATATGGCTCCCGTTTATGTTATACCAATTGCATATTTGACTGGAGAAAACATCAAACCCGGAGTTTTTATTTCTCTACCTATAAGCCTTGCGGGCCTATTCCTTATGCTGATGCCGGCTGGTAGCTTAAATATAGGTGTTGGGTTTGGTTTCGTTGCCGGATTGAGTTATGCTTTCTACTTTTTCATTATAAAAAGGCTGAGAGAGTGGATGCCCTCTTTGGAGATCACTACTATCTATCTCGGAATTTCCTCACTTATCCTCTTACCTAGTGTTTTCATCATTCCACTCTCTGAACTCAATTTAGGGTGGCTTATTGCCCTTGGCTTAATTCCAACGGCCATCGCATTCACTTTGTTCAATTTCGGTCTCAAGTACTGCAAGATATCTGAAGGACCACTGTTTGCCCTTGCAGAACCGGTAGCTGCTTCAATATTCGGCTTCCTAGTTTTCAACGAATCATTTAGTGGTATACAGCTTTTTGGGATGATATTGATCCTCACAGGAGTGGGGATTGCAATTAAAAAAATTTAAAAAAAATTTAGAACAGTTCCATTTTAGTTTGAAAAATGTGGAAGCAGTTATGCTATCACACAATCGAGCGCCTCATTCCGAGAAAAATTCCCTAACCCTATGACGATTCCAGCAAATATGTCCTGGGGTATAAACGCATAAAGATCAAAACCTCTGTAATGTTTCTCTTTGATTTTATATGTCTCTCAAATAATTTTTTGTAGGATTTCTTCCATTTTGAGACGTTTCCGACTGAGCTACTTCTAGCTTATCCATCTCTCCGTTTAAATTTTCTCAGACTCCTAAGAAAAGTCGTAACATCTCAATTTAGTTAAAATTTGGCTAGTATTAAATAAAGCTCTTCATTATAATATCATAGGACTCAAAATCGAATTTGAGTTAAAAACAACGGATGACAGAGACCATAAATTTCATAAACTCTCTAAAAGGATATTCTTTACTGCGGGGGTTGCCGAGTCAGGAAAAGGCGTGGGATTCAGGGTCCCATCCCGTAGGGGTCCGAGGGTTCAAATCCCTCCCCCCGCATTGTTTTAGGAGTTCAAAGCAGGGAGACAAAGTTACAGGGGTTAAATAGCCAGAAAGCAAAGAGACTGTTAATGGTTGACATGGATGAATGGAGATCTATCGACTACAAGGAAAGACTTGAGAAGGAGCTTAAAGCTCTGGAAAAATCGAATATCTCCGAAAACAACAAGAAACTTATTCTGAGGTACAAGAATTGGAGGATAGCTGATGGTGTAAGCTTTGCCAGAGTTCATAGAGAACTCGTTTCCTTAAGAGTCCTCTGCGAGAGATTTGGAGTAGAACTTGGAGAAATCGATGAGGAAAAGCTGATAGAGATTCTCGCAGATCGAGGTTGTTGGTGGAAAGTATCAACAAAGAACGAATTAAGAGTGTTCTTAAGCAGTTCTTGAGAATACTTGGCAAGGAAGAGCTCGCAGCAAGGATCACTGAGTATTCTCTTGCCCATAGTGTGCCAGACACTGAGGGAAAGCTTATCTTCTCAACAACTCAGTTTTCCAATTCACCGTTTCTGATAAGAGAAATCCTAGCGCCAGCCTATTTACGCAGAGCATTTCGTAGGCTTTTGCAGTAGCTTGTAACCTCCCTTTAGTCCCGAAACACCCTCAACCCATGGAACCCCTAACACCTGTATTGGTTTCTCACCGAAATTAGATTTCGATTCAACATGCTGGCAATTTCCTTCCTTTAACGAGCGACCTCGTCAGAGTGAGTAAAGCATGGAGTGTGTCCTCTGAAGCTCGGTTAGCTCTGGTTCTATTCGGACTCTTTCCGGTTCAGATTAACTAATTCTTATTTAATGTTTAATGCTTAATACATATTAACTTAAACAGACTTTTCGTCTCTAGCCACTCTTACCCGTATCTATCAAAAACATTTTATCATCCTCAACTATAATCTCTCTCCATGGTTTATCTGAAAAGACCCCACCTTTATTATCCCTTAATGGGAGTTGACCAGGTTCTGCAGGAAACCGCTGAACGCTGTGATAAGCTCGCTTTCCTCTATCCTTACGAGCTTACCTACAGCGAATTCAATTCAAAGGTTGATGGATTCGCCTCCAAGTTGAGAGAGCTTGGAATGAAAGAAGGAGACAGAATAGCAATCTACGCCTCAAACAGCATCGAGTGGATTATAGCCTACTTCGGGATAATAAGGGCTGGATGCACAGTTATTCCGCTGAGCCCGCTCTTCAAGGAGTATGAACTGGAATTCCACCTGAAAGATAGCGGAGCAAAAGGCATAGTGGTTGATGAGAGCCTATATCCGATTGTGAGGAATCTGGGGTTGAAGGTTGAGAGTATAGTTATAGGGAAAAGCGAAGTGAATGCCATCTTTAAAGTGCTTCGAAAGCCTTTAAGCTCTGAAATCAATCCAAAGGAGGATATTGCCGTTATTCCCTACACCGCAGGAACGACTGGAACTCCGAAGGGTGTTATGCTCACCCACTATAACGCTGTCTCAAATGCGATTCAGTTTGCGGTAGCTTCGGAGATCCACGAGAATGATGTTTCGCTTATAACACTTCCCCTCTATCATTCCTATGCCTTGCACATGCTAATGCTTGGCGGGGTATGGACGGGGGTTAGCTTCGTAATCATGAAGAGATTTGATGTTAGGGACTTCTGCGAGCTTGTAGATAGATATAAGGTTACCGTTATCGGAACAACAGCAGCGATGATCATCTACCTCACCGATTTTCTTGAGAAGAGCGAGAGAAGCTACGACTGGAGTTCCTGGAGGCTTGCGATCATTGGAGCTGCTCCCGTGCCCGAGGATGTTATGAGAAGGATAAAGCCGATTCTCAAAAAGAAATGCAACAACGATTCTCTGATCTTCCAGCATGGCTGGGGGATGACCGAGGCATCGCCCTGCGTCGCGTTGAATCCATTCTATGCGAACAGGCCAGAAACTCAGGGGATAGCTTTGTCCGATGTTGAAGTAAAGGTTATCGATCAGGATGGAAGAGAGGTTGGCCCAGGTGAGCTCGGAGAGATAGTCCTGAGAGGGCCGAACATAATGAAGGGCTACCTCAATCACCCTGATGAGGGATTCATTGAAATTGCAGGACAAAAATGGCTCAGAACCGGCGATCTCGGGTATATCGATGAAGAGGGCTACCACCACCTCATCGACAGGATAAAAGAGGTGATAAAGTACAAGGGACATACCGTTGCTCCGGCAGAGGTGGAGGGATTGCTGCTCAAGCACCCAGCGGTATTTGATGCTGCAGTTATCGGCAAACCAGATCCAGTTGCAGGAGAGATCCCAAAGGCATTTGTGGCCTTGAAAGATGAATACAAGGGAAAAGTCAGGGAAAAAGAACTCATTGAGTGGATGAGAGGAAGAATAGCTGAATACAAGAGAATAAGGGAGGTCGAATTCGTTGACAGCATCCCTAGATCTCCTGCAGGGAAGGTTCTGAGGAGGGTGCTCAAGGAGAAAGAGAAAGGATGAAAAGGATGAAAGGGTAAAAGGATTAAAAATTATTTTTAAGTCATCCTTCTATCATCAGAGATGGAGATAAGTCAAGAACTCTTAGAAGAATTCTTAGAGAACTTCAGGAGTGACTCAGTTTTAAGGAGTTAAATCTGAATGCTCGATTAAGTCAATGGTTTACAAAAAACAATTTATAGAGAAGTAAAAAATTGAGGGTATAAGATTCGATTAAGCTAGGTCTTTTTAAAGAGCGACGTAACTACCTTTATCTAAATTTAAACCACAATCTTTTAAAGATTTGCATCGTTCTTGATCCAATAAAGAAGAATAAATAGGAATAAGGCTAAGAGTTAAGGAAAGGAGGATTGAAAAATGTCAGAAGAAGATTTCTTTCCAGATATAATCACAAAACTACCAAAAGCAGATATTCCTATTGAAGGAGTAGACGCCTATCTTTTTCAAGGTGAAAATCAACAGATCCTTTTTATGAGCTTTGAAAAGGATGCAGAAATTCCAGAACATTCACATGAAGCACAATGGGGCGTTATTTTGGATGGTGAGATCGAGTTAACCATAGAGGGCAAGAAATACACTCTCAGAAGAGGAGATACATATTTTATTCCCAAAGGTATGAAACATAGTGCAAAGATAAAGAAAGGTTACAAGGATATAACATTTTTTAACCAAAAAGATAGATATAAAATGAAGTTGCATCGTCCAAACAGCCTATAACAGGTATATGGAACGTTAGGCGAGCTAAGGAGGACGATAGATGTCTGTTATTTCTACAGTATTTACGGTGCTTCTGTGGATATTTATCATCTTAATAGGTTGGTTTATCTTCGTTGAGGTTGTAATCAGGATTATCCGCCGATTTATACACTTTCCAATCCCCGCCTTTATTGCCCGCTTTATTGATAATCCTATTAGAAGACGAATACAACCACCTGCAAAAGTAATTGAATGGATAGGTATACGAGAAGGTATGAATGTTTTGGAAATAGGTCCTGGACCAGGAACTTTTACAATTGAAACATCAAAACGTGTTGGTGAAGAAGGGAAGGTATTTGCTGTAGATATACAACCTACTGTAATCTCAAAGCTTAATAGCAAGCTACAAAGAGAGAAAATACAAAATGTGGTAACAAAGGTGGCATCCGCTTATGAACTTCCTTTTCCTGACAAAAACTTTGATAGAGTTTTTATGATCGCAGTATTGGCAGAAATTCCAGATAAGAAGAAAGCATTAGTTGAAATTAAGCGTGTACTGAAGGATGATGGCTTATTAGCGATAGGAGAATTCTTACCGGATCCAGATTACCCTCGCCGAAAGACTGTGATTCGCTGGTGTGAAGATGCTGGTTTTAAATTGGATAGAGAAAATGTGGGAGTTCTACACTATGTACTCACATTCAACAAGAAAACCACGTAGGATTAACTTAGAGGATACAACATCGCATAACGGCAGACAACAGCTACGTTTGCTACGCAACTTCGTTTATAAGTTGTAATTCCGCCCCTGTTAGGGAGATAGAAAGAGTTTACATTCGAGGCGATATACTGAATACAATCTTTAAGACAGGAACTATGTCTCAAAACGACACATATAGCTAAGAGACTTTTATTGAGCCTCCAAGAAAAGCAATCCAGTTTTTTATTCCATTAATCTTCCTTACCCAATTTCCTTGCCCAAACAGTAAAATTAAATAAAATTAAATTTCAAATATTAGATCTGATAAATAAACAAATAACTAAACAAGAAAGAATAGTGCCACCAGTTTCGGTGGCAGGGAAGGGGGGGTGGGGCAAACGTACCCAAATAATCATTATAATTTCTGATATTTATATCTTTCTGTTTTATCCACATTAAAAGTATTAAAAAGTATTAGAAAGTACTGCGATCAAAATCAAAATTCAACTTAAAAAACAAATTTTAACTCACTTTTATTTGAATTTTTAAATGGAAAAGAAAGGTTTTTATTTTACAAAATTTACTAATAAAAATGAGCGAAGAATTCGGCGTTATAAGCCTTAAACCTTTCTGTCACGTTGAAGACGTGTGAAATATAATTTTTACTATTTTGTGCCATATATAACCAAAAATAAGGTCGAGAGAGGGGAAGAGGAGAATTGTTAAAGAAGGAGATTGGATCAAAGGATTTTAGCAAAAGAAATGCCTGTTAAAAACTTAAATTCTGAAGATTTGAAGTTCAATCTGATAGTAAAAAGTAAAAGATTCCCACTGAAAGCTAAGATAGACATGCTGATTTTTACAGAGAAGGAATACATCCCTGTTTTTGCCAAATCGGTTAATTTCAGGGAGAATTATAACTGGAAGCTAGAAATCGTTGGCAAGGTAGTTTTGCTTGAAGAGTTGTTAAGCTCAGAAATTGGAAAAGTCTTTATTTTCCTTCTTGAAAACAGGGAATGGGTAGAACTCTTGATTTCTCCATCTGAAAAACGTAATTTCATCCAGCTGGCAAATCGAATGAAACAGAAGCCTTGAAAGGCAAAGATTGTGATTCCTGTGAGTTAAAAGATGCTTGTTTGGTTCTTCCAGGATGGATTTAAGCTCAAACTAAGTTTTGGTGATTACGGGTGAGTAAAGATTGCTTTGATATAGTTTTCTTCTCCAACCTTCTCAACCTTTTCGATCTTGCAGAAAGCGAATCTCTCGAACTGAACCACCTTGCCAACTTCTTTTGAAACTGCTTTTTCAACTTTTCCTGAATGATCTCTTTCAGCCAAAACTATACATTCCATCGCATCCTCTATCGGAAGCCAGTGGATAATATTTTTGCCTTTTTTAACTCCTTTCATCTCCCAACCCGCAAACTCAAATTCAAGTTTCTGCTTATCGTTAAGCTTAAGATTACAGAAATCCTTGAGCCGAATTATTTCCCCTTCTTCAAACTTCCTAAAATCATTTTCAGAGATGTATACTTTGTTTGAAGCTTTCAGAATCCTTGTACCTCCTTTAACTGGGTTTAATGGAAGTTTTACCACTCCTTCAGGTTGAAAACCCGAGATCTCTATTAAAACGGGATTTTCAACAAAAAAGTATCTATTGGCCTTCTCATCTATAAGCTTTCTGTTCTCAGCATAAAGATTTTTCATGCTAACAGAGACGTCGTTCTCACCAACTCCGAGAGAGAGGAAGAATTTTTTAATCGCCTCACTCTCAAACCCCCTTCTCCTAAGAGACCTCAGGGTTGGAACCCTCGGATCATCCCATCCGGTGAACGTTCCTTTCTCGATCTCTTTTTTAATCGAACTGGTTGAAAGCTTGCCGAACTCATGAATTCTTATCCTTCCCCAGTGCTTTGTAACTGGATACTCCCAGCCAAAATATCTGTAAATGTATTTTTGCCTTCTCTCGCTATCGATCAGATCTTTACCTCTTATTATGTGAGTAATGCCGCAAAGATGATCTTCAATGGCTGATTCGAAGTCAAGCGTTGGATAAACGATGTGTTTATCTCCAACAAGAGGATGACTTTCAAAAATTATCCTGAATGCAACCCAATCTCTTATCGCTGGATCTTTGTGCTTCATGTCGGTCTTTATCCTTATAACCGCCTCACCCTCTCTGAATTCCCCTTCAAGCATCCTCCCCCAGATATCCAACGATTTTTCGGGAGGCAAATTTCTGTGAGGACATTCCATTCCGTTATCTCTGAACTTTTTGAATTCATCTTTTTTGCAGAGACAGGCATAAGCATAATCCATCTCTATAAGCTTCTCCACGTGCTTATAATAAACAGGGATCCTTTTTGATGCATATACAACTTCATCAGCCTTATATCCTAACCACTCCAAATCTTCGATGTACCAATCGTAGGCTTCGAGCATCGGCCTTTTCGTTCTTGGATCGGTATCATCGAACCTCAAAACGAGTCTTCCATCGTAAATCCTCACGTATTCTCCGTTTACAATCATACCTCTGGCAGATCCGAGTGTGGCTGGACCATTGGGGTTGGGGGCAAACCTCATTACTACCTTGCCTTTTTGTGCGTTAGGGAGAGGAGGGAGAATTGCTATTCTTTCTCTCTCTTCTTTTTTCTCTGTCTCCTTATATTTCTCCATTAGCTTTTTTTTCTCATCTTCAGGAAGGTTCTCGAATTCTTCGACAACTTCTTTAACGATAGGAACAATTTCTTTGGCCTTTGCCTTTAACTCTGGCTTTTCAGAGATAATTTTACCCATAACGGACTTAAAATCAGCCTTGCCGTATTTCGATGCATTAATAGCAGCGTACTTAAGTACGAGCTCCCTAAGCTCGAGATCCATGGGATCACGCTCAGTACTCTCTTTTTATAAGGTAATCTGCAATTCCAATAAGCAATTTTTTAGCTTCAGAGTCTTGGAGTACATCAAGCCTCATCTTACCTTTTTCAACGAACTCTTCAGCCTTTAATGAAGCATAATCAATCGCTCCTTTCTCTTTGAGCATTTTAACAGCCTCTTCAATCTCCTCTTGTGTTGCCCTCTTTTTGCCGAAAATTTTTGGTATATTTCCATCTCTGAATGCTTTTATGACTATCAGTGTCTTCTTCCCCTCGATAAGATCGCTTCCCCAGTCCTTTCCGGTCTTATCCTTACCAACTAGATCCAGAACATCATCGTGGATTTGAAAACCAATCCCACAATTGACGCCAAAGTCCCAAAGTGCATTTACTATCTCTTCCCTCTCACCAAAAAGCACAGCGGGAATCGCGCATGAAGCTGCTATAAGTACTGATGTTTTTTTAGTAACCATCTCAATGTATTCTTCCTCGCTGACCATCTCCCTTTTTTCAAAGCTCATATCGAGAAACTGTCCCTCGCAAATCTTTACGCATACATCCGCCAGCATCCTGCTTGCCCTAACCAAGTTTCCACTTTCAACATCACAGAGAGTGAGGAGGTAGAAAGCTTCAGCAAAAAGTGTGTCACCAGCAAGGATGGCTGTTGGCTCACCCCAGAGCACATGAACAGTTTTAACACCCCTTCTCATTTCATCTCTGTCCATTATGTCGTCATGGATCAGGGTGAAGTTGTGAATGGTCTCGATTGCAACTGCAGCGGGCAGAATTTTTTCATAATCTTTTCCCAAGGCTTCGGCGACTATTAGGGACATCACTGGCCTCAAGCGTTTTCCTCCTGCCTTTAGCAGATGCCTTGTTGCTTTATAAAGGCCATCCGGATCTTTCTGAGGGAGGAGTTCGCTGATAGCCCTATCGATTACCCTTGATCTTTTTGAGATCTCTTCTTTCAGCCGGTTCTCTTCTATCATCTCATACCTCCCTATTCTGGCAGAATTTTTGGATATTTATTCCTTTTATCTCTAGATAATCTTTAAACCTACCGTGAATGATTAATTGGCGGTTTCTTAGCTCTTTAATTTTTCTACATCCTGTAAGGAACATCGCGATTTTCAAACCCCTAATGAAGAATTCTATCAACTTTAAAACCTCGTCAGAAGATTTAGTTGCTGGAGAAAGGAATGGAAGAGCAGCACTTCCAATTTCAGCTCCTATCGCAATGGATTTTGCAACATCAAGGCCACTTCTTATGCCGCCTGTCGCGATTAAAGGCAGGTAACTCCTACATTCAACTATCGAGAAGGCAGTCGGCAATCCCCAATCCCAGAACTCATAGCCTATTTTCTTTGAAATCTCATCCTTCGTTCGATAAACCTCAACCCCAATCCAGCTCGTACCGCCTGCTCCACCAACATCGATAGCATCTGCCCCTGCATCTCGGATCCTTTCAGCCACGAATGCTGCAACACCACCACCCGTCTCCTTAACTATTACCGGAACCTTCAGGCTTTCGCTAACTTCTTTAATTGCTTTTAAACCGCTCCTCGCATTTACATCCCCTTCTGGCTGAATTATCTCTTGCATGAAGTTGAGGTGGATTGCGAGCGCGTCAGCATCGATCATCTCAACCGCCTTCTCAGCATACTCAATCCCATGTTGTAGGATCTGAGGGAGCCCGATGTTTGCATAGATAAAGGCATTCGGAGCAAATTCCCTTACAACTGTGAAACTCTCCTCAAGCACCTTATCCTCGAGAGCTGCCCTCTGACTTCCCACCCCCATTCCGATTTCGCTCTCCTCTACTGCAATAGCAAGATTTCTGTTTATCTCTGTCGTATCCGGATGACCACCTGTCATTGAGGCTATGAGGAACGGAGCCGAGAGTCTTTTCCCAAGAAATTCGACCTCAGTATTTATGTCATTGAAGTTAAGCTCCGGAAGGGAGTTGTTTACGAACATGATTTCCTCCAGACCGGAATAATCTGACTCTACCTCCTCTTCCAGACAAATTCTTATATGATCAAGCTTTCTGTTTGAAGTCTTGGAAGTAAGTCTTTTAGATTTTGAATCGTTAGATTCTAAATCAGAGGATCCTAAATCAGACTCAAACCTTCTCATCAAATCTCTCCTAAACCGATTTTTGTACCATGCTTACCAGCTTATTCCTTTTCCAGCTCCTCAATTCTTGCGCCTTCTTTCTCTGATTTTACGAAAAATGCCGATTTAAATCTTTCTGTAGCCTTTGTAAGCATGTCTATTTCACCAACTCCAATAACGCAACCTCCTCCACCAGCTCCGGTTAGTTTTGCCGCAATACCCATCGAATTGAGTTCAGCGACGATCTCATCGATTGTTTTTGTACTCACGCCAATAGCATTGAGTAATGCTTGATTTATAAACATCAGCTTTGAAATTGAAGTCAAATCCATCTTATCTAGATTGGGAATCGCGGCAACCGTTATCTTATCTATTACGTCCATTATTCCATCGACAATCTCTTGAAATTCCCTCCTCAGTTCAGCCACCTTTTTGACCATATCTCCTGTTATAGATTTTATTCCTGTGTCTATTACTAAAAAATAAATGTTTCCGATCTTTACAGGTTTTCTTTCCGGTATGAGCCAGCAGCCACCGTAAGTTGAGATGAATGGATCTGTTCCACTTGCTATCCCCTGAACATCCAGTTCAACCTTTTTTGCAATCTCGTAGATTTCTTCGTTTGTCAAACCTGCTTCATATTCAGCATCCAATGCTTTTAAAACTGAAACAGTAACAGCAGAAGAGCTGCCAAGGCCTGACGCAATTGGGATTTGGCTTTCAATCTCAATATCGGCTCCGTTTATTTTTTTGAATTCGGTAAATCTCCTGATTGCATAGCTAATATAAGGATGCTTTTCGTAATCCAATCCGGTTATACCTAAGGATGAAGAGATGCGAAAATCGCTCCTTTTCTTCACAGTTGCAAAACATCTAAGGTTTATCGCAGTAACTAAAGCTCTCTTACCATAAACAACTGCATGTTCTCCGAAGAGGAAGATCTTTCCAGGGGCGGATGCTTTCATTAAGCTTTCTTAATTAGGGAGTTATTTAAAAATATTGAATTGGATTTGAGTTTTTATTTTTGAACGTTAGAGCAGCCAGCCTAACTTTAAGGTTAATATTTTTTTAAACTTTTAAACCTTGAAGGCTATAGCTGCATATCCAACAACTGTGGATCTATCTGCCACATCTCCGCTTGTTGAGTAGTCTACGAGCTCTGCTCTTGCTCCGTAGTGGTTTGCATAGTTCATAGCCACGGCAATAACTCCATACCCACATACACTCGCTTGAAGATTGTATATTGTCGAATAGTACTCGCCGACGTTCATCGTTTTTATTGAGTCTATAACCTTAGCATCGAGCTGTCTGCATTGGGTGTCGGGGAGATAGTGATGCATATCGCTTGATGCGATAACAACTACACTCTTTCTTGTTTTCTCTTGAGCTTGGATTATCTCTTCTGCGATCTCTTTTACGGTCTCCTCATCCTGCATACCAACGCATATCGGTACGATTTTAAAATCTTCATGGAGAAGTTGGAGAAACGGAACCTGAACTTCTAGAGAGTGTTCATATCTGTGAGCAGTTTCATCAATATCGATGATGAGGTGAGGCATCGCATCAACGAATTCTCTATCCACCTCAACCTCTCCTAAAGGAGTGCTCCAAGTGTCAACCGAGACTGCTACCGGAGAACCATAACCGCTGTGGTTAGGCCCTAAGATGACATATGTTTCTACATCTGGTAAGATAGAATGTATTTTGCCAGCCGTCCTTCCTGAGTACATGTAACCGGCGTGTGGGGAGACGCAAGCGATAATTGAATCATCGGGGTTTTTATACGTGTATTCTGATACCTCCACTCTCAATGATTCAGGGTTCACAGGGTAAAATGAGCCTGCTACTACCGGTCTTCTCATGAACTTAAATTATTCCCCACTTACTTAAAGATGTTGATTGCTTGATTTATTTTTTATCATACTTTTTAAAACTTGTTCGATCTTTGGGGGTTTATAAAAAGGAAAAGAGTTAATTAAGCTTAGTAGGATTCATTCTGTGTCTCGCCTCATCAAATTGGAAAGGATTGGGCTGATTGTAAATCCAAAAGCTGGGAAGGGAATCGAAGCAGAGCTAATTAGGAAAGTAATCAATAGAATCTCACCTATTAAGGTGTTTGGAGGCCCGGAAGAGATTGGAGAGATTTATTTTAGGGGTGTTGAGGATTCGAAATATGATTTCATCGAGCTTGAATTAACGCTCAGAGAGAAGGCTGATGATACCGTTCAGCTTGTAAAAAAACTTAACAAACTCGATCTCGATGCAATTGTTGTTTTTGGAGGCGATGGTACGATGAGTGATGCATCGATCTCTAAACATCCACTGTTGTGCATTCCTACCGGCACAACAAACGTTAGTCCACTCATTTTCAACGATTCAACTAGTTTCAGCTTACAAGAAATAGATCCGAAGAGGTTCGTTGTTAAAGAAATCGATGGTTTAATTTTAAAACTTGAAGACTCTTACTTCAACGCCTTTAACGATGTTGTTGTAGGATCAACCATCCTCAGCACAATAGATGGCAAAAAAACACAGGTTGATGCGGAATCCTTCTTGGAGAGGAGAAAAATTGAATCAAGGCCGAGAAAATTCTATGCGAGAGTAGAAATTGTTAGAGGTGATGAAGTTTTGAAATCGATTGAAGGCACTTTCGGGAATATTTTTGTGTCGCTGACGGGAGAGAGGTATCTTGGAAAGGGAATCGCAGGAGGAGCGGCAATCTCAACCTTTGCTGGATTTAAAGCTGTTGTTGCATGCACGAATGAGGGGATGATCTATCGCTACTCGAAGGAAGAGTTAAGGAGTGTTGAACCCTTTGTTACTACTTCTCTAAGCTTTGATGAGGGGGAAAAAGTAAGAATACTCTCTGATGAAGTTATATCGAGGGATGGAACTCCTATCAAAAGAATTAAGAACGCTGAGATTGAATACAAAAAAGGTTTGGTAAAAGTACTTAAGCTTAAACGTAAAATCTTAGGTTAAAATTTAAGTTTAGGTTTTGCTTTTAGGTGACTTTTTGCTTTTTTCTAACAGTGCTAAATTCTGAGATATTTTCTTATGTCAGAGGTTATGTAATCTAAAACGGTTCCCCTTGCATTTAAAATCTCTGCTTTCTCTATGATCTCTTTAAATTTACCTCCTCCCAATCCGTTAGCTATTACTGCAGCTCCCTCAGCTGATTGCTTGGCAATTCCAAATCCTTTTAGCCTTTCGCATTCATATCCAAAATCTTCTGCCATTTCTCTGAAAATTTTTGTAAATTCTGCATAAGAGAAATTTTTTCCAGAGAGCAGAATCCTTTCTACCTTGCATGAAACTTCTACCGCTCTAATCCCCTTCATAAGATATTCTGCGAACCACTGTAGAGCTTCTAAAGGAAGATCCGAGATCTTTCTGATACTCATCCCTTTGTCTTTAAAATAGCTCCTTATACCACCCGAAAAAAGCATTTCTTTAGGGAACGGTTTAAGGAGGTACGCGAGTTCTCCATCTATCGCTCCTAAGGAAGAGAAAGCGGGAAAAGAGGAGCTCCCACCCAATCCATCAACTATTTTCCCGTTCCTGACAGCAATAAACGCATTAAAACCGAAACCAGATTCGACGAGTAAAAAGTTAGGGGACTCATTTAACTGTTTAATGCCCAAGATAGCTGAACAAAGTTTGTCGGCAGTTCCCAGGTCTATCCGGTTGATCTTTCTATACTCTGGAACAGTTGGAAGATGGATAACCCCTGGAATTGTGTAGATGTTTAAGTCAAGTTCTTTTGCAATTTCTATGAGCATTCTCATTCCCATCGTAGCTTTTGGATCGGTATTGAGAGTTAAGAGGAAAACATCCTTCTCAGTTAGCTCTGAAAACCTTCTAATTGGCATACCGTATCCGGAAAGTCCAGCAATTAAATCAGCCTCGATCTTGGCTAAAATCTCCCTAAATTTTTCAGGGTTTTCTCTTACTTCTGCTGTAGAAACCTCTATTTTTTTAAAGGGTTTCTCATTCTCAAGAATGAAAATTTCATAACTTGCAGTTCCTGGATCGATTCCGGCAAACCTCATTAAAAATCGAATTACCCTTCTGTATTTATTTCATCTCTTTTTTGACTCATTCTTTCATTTCTCACTCTTTCAGGTCACTCTCTTTCATGTCACTTTACCAAAGATTCCCTTTCAAAATATGCGAGATCTTGTCAGTAGTGCTAACCATAATCCTTTTGAATTCAAGGATGTGATATCCATCTTCGAAATATGGTTCTGAAAATTCAGCTTCTACTCCCATCTTCTTAAGCTGAATTTTAAAAAGGTCAAGCACCTCTCGATCTTTGAATCTTAATCTATGATTTTCTACGACTTTATTTCCTTTCGAAACCTCTTTTATACTTTCTATCATGGGTTTAAGAATTGCCACTCCAAGTCTTTTACATCTCTCATCCATCTCCTCATCATTTTCGTTGAATTCGAAGCTCTGGAAACCCTCTCTTACGATTCTTGAGAGCATAAAATCCTTGCCGTAATCGTTAAAAAATCTAAACGCATAGTTTAAATCTGCTGCATTTGACTGGCTGGAGGTATATTTTATTGGAGGGATTTCCATCTCTGGATCCTTTAATACTATTCCCTCCCTCCCTTTTTCTCCCAATTCCTTTACAATCTCTATGCATTTGACGTGAGCGGCTTCTTTAGTGCAGATTTCAAGAATTGGTACAATTTTAAATCCATATTCTTCACTCACATACTCCTTAAACCTTATTGGCATGGGTTTGTTCGTTTTTTTCTCTCTGATATCAAATACATAAAAATCAATTCCTTTTCCATATATGTCCTTTACAACAAACGGAGATTCACTTCCAACGGCCTCACAACAGAGCATGAGTTCAGGATAGTCCTTAAAGAAGTCATCATTTACTATTTCTCTAGCCCTCTCAGTTGTGTAAGGGCAAAAGAATCCCCTTCTTGTAATGGCATATATGTTCTTCCCAAAAAGCACGATTCTTGTGTTGTATCCATTCATCTTCTCTTCTATTACAACTTTGTCTCTAAAATGTCGCTTTATTGTGGGATAAAAAGTCAAAGCCCTGCGGATTTTTGGATAACCTCTTACAACCTCAAATCCATCGGTCGTTTTGGCTATAACGGTTCCTTCTTCAAACTCACCAAACTTCTTATCGAGTTTGAAAGCATCAAGAACATCAGAAAAGAAATTATGGGAGATAAGAGCTCTTCTTAGAATATTTCTCTCCTCTAGCCTTTTAGCAGCCGAGGGTGAGAGGTTTAAAGCCTCTGCAACAAAATTCATTTCCTCATTTTTGAATAAAGGAATTTAACAATGTCTCTTTCCGTAATGATACCCTCTAAACTTCCGTCGTTCACTATTAGTGCAACTCCATATCCAGCCCCCCTCATCTGCTGAACCACTTCTGAAATTCTCGTGTTGGGTGAGACTGTTAGAGGTTCTTTGTATACTCTAAGCTCTTCATTGGAAAGTATCTTGGAAACGGGCTGGAGAAGAGCATCCTTGATGTCTCCAGTTATCAACATCTTGAAAGCCTCTCCTTTACCAAAGTATCTCAACAATTCCCTTGCGGTTATGAGGCCTATCAGTATCCCATCTTTGATTATGGGAAGTCTCCTCATTCTTTCAGAGATCATTAACTTCATAGCCTCCTCGATTGTGGTGTCTGGAGTAGCTGTGATGACACCCCTCGTCATGTAATCGCTAACATAGCCGTCAATTTCCCCATTTTCTGAGAGATAGTTCAGAACATCCTTTTCTGTTATTATTCCAAGTATGATATTTTCTTTGTCGATTACAGGACAGCCACCGACTCTTTTTTCAAGCATAAGTTCGATGGCCTCTTCGAGTGAGGATGTGAACTCCACACTTACAACATCCTTTTCCATTATCTCCTCGACTTCTTCGTTCACAGCAGCCATTAAATTTCCATCATACCTGTTCTGGACGATCTGGTGTTTTGGTCCACCACCAAAAAAGTTAAGGATATCTGTAACAGTGATGATGCCTTCTAGCCTTCTAGTTCCCGCATCTGCGATGGGAACCCTTCTGAAGTTGTACTTCAGCATCGATTTTACGGCAGACATGATAGTTGATGTTGGTGGTATAGTTACAACGTTTGTCGTGCATAAATCCATTATTTCTCCGCTTTTTTGCTTTTTTGATACTTTCTTCTCTCTACCTGGTTTTTCACGAGAATAACTGTCCTTGTTTATCATTCAATTTCCTCCGATCACTCTTCGCTAAGCTCTGCACAGTCTTCGCAGAGCTTCAGGCCGTCAATTTCAACGAGGCTATCGGTCAACTTTCCACATTTTTCGCACTTTCCAAAGCCAATTTCTTCAAGAGCAAAGGTGTTCTCTCTTAGCAACATCTTGTAGTTTTCAATATCACTTGACTCTATCAAGTCAAGTGAAACACTAAGGATGTCATTATCTGTTATAATTCCAACAAGTTTATCGTTATCGACAACAGGAAGCCTTCTTATTCCTTTTCTCAACATAATCTGAGCTGCCTCTCTTAGGCTTGTTAAGGGAGAGATTACAATTAGGGGATAGGTCATAATATCTTTGAGAAGTACCTCGGATGGAACTTTATTTCTTGAAATAACCTTTTCAATCATATCTTTTTCAGTAACAATCCCTACAGGTTTACCATTTTCCATCACAACGATGCTTCCTACACCATATTCAATCATTTTCCTTGAGGCATTAAGTAAGGAATCTTCCAAAAGTGCGGTACAAACCTCTCTTGTCATTACTTCCTTCACTGGTATATTATGCTGCATTTCCATCACCCGCTAAATCAAGAACAATGGGGGGTTTTAAAGTTTTTTGGATGGGGATGATTAGGAATCGAAGGAATTTTCTTTTAATTTTTTATAAAAGTAAAAGTCAAAAAAGACTGAAAATCCCCAAAGATGCAAAAGAAACAACTAATCCGGCAATCAATATTCCAATGAATATGAAAGAGAAGGATTTTATCGTTTTTAGCCCGAGAATGAAAGCTAGGAGACTCCCCGTCCATGCTCCTGTCACGGGTAGAGGAATGGAAACGAAAATAGCCAATCCAGCATACCCATATCGGTCTATAATGTCCCTTTTCTTTTCACTCCTCTCAATGAAATATCTGTAGATTTTTGAAGTAGGGCCCCATTTGTCCATGAGTTTTCCTATTTTCTCTAAAAACAGCAGGAGAAATGGAACAGGCAATGCGTTTGCAAGTACACATATCAGATACGCTTGTAATGGGGGAATACCGTAGTAAAGAGCCAGCGGTATGCCGCCTCTTAACTCAGAAATCGGTAAAGCAGAGACTATTACGACATTAATTAGCTCATTTAATTCCATAAGTCTTCTCAACCCCTTTTACGAGATTCACAAGGATTTTGTTTATTGGAGCTTCCAATCCAAGTTTTTCGGCTCTTCTCACAATCTCTCCGTTTATAAAATCGATCTCCGTTCTCTTTTTATTTTCGATATCTTGAAGCATCGATGACCTGTTCTCTGAAGTTTTTGTTGCAACGTCCCTTACGAGTTCAACAAAATCTGCCTCTGGCAAACCGATTTTCTTCAAAACCTCAACTCCTTCCTTAACAACCTCTTTGGCAATGCTCCATAACTCCTCAACTTCAACGATCTTCCCGTTTCTGACCCGGCAGATCGCTGTTAATGGATTTATTGCAGCATTGACTATAGCCTTGCTCCAGATTCTAAAGCTTATATCATCAACGAGCTCACAGCTGAACCCGCTTTTTTCAAGGACTCTTTTAACAAATCTCGCCTCCTCGCTTATGTATCCATCGTTCCCTGCATAAACTATACCTTTTCCAGCGTAATTGATTACTCCGGGTGCAACAAGATTGGCTCCATAAGTGGTGACGCCTCCAACAACTTTTTCCAAGTATTTTGAAAGAGTCTCAACGTTACCTATTCCATTCTGAATTGTGAAGGTGATTCCGCAGTCAACCTGTGAAAGCATTCTCGCAGCATTTTCGGTATCGTACGCTTTGACAGCCACGATTGTTAGATCCGCCTCCTTTGGTTTATTACTTGCATCAACTCTCAGATACCCCTCAATCAATCCGGTAAGGGTTAATCCGTTTTTCTTTAAAGCATCAAGTTGCTTACCTCGGGCAACATAATGCACTTTAAAGCCCGAAAGTTGAATTAAAGCTCCAAAAAGAGATCCTATGGCACCAGCACCCATTATCTGAACCCTAATATCTTCCATAATATCTTTCATATTCACACCTCAACCTCTTCAACTATCGTCTTTACCATTCTTCCAATTTCTTTATTGGAGAATGGAAGAAGAGGCATGTAGATAGGTTTAGTTCTCTTTGTAAGCACTTTATAAACAAAATCGAGTTCTTCTGTTGTAATTGAGCAGCATATGCCTTTGTGGTCGAGCTCGTAAGCTCTCTCGAGCATCTTTTTCAGGCTACCTTCAGAATGAAAAACATTGATTTTCCTGTATGCTGCCCAGTATTCAAGAATATTAATTTCATTACCTAGTTTCTCGTTTTTCAGATTATACAAAACATCAACATCGCAACCCCTTTTAAGAGCAAACCACGTTGAAAGCAGTGATTTCTCGTTGTAAAGAATCGAGATAACCCTGTCTTGTGTACCCGTAGGGAGCCCTCTGTAACCTGGGAAGGATTCTGCAATCAAATAGATGCTATCATCCCTGATCTCAACCTGTATCTCAACTTTTGGATTTTTCAGATCGACTTTTGATCCTGTAAGCTCTTTTACCTTCTGACCGATTATCCTTGCGGCATCCATTGACGTAAAATCATGATCTCCTGTTCTTCTCACTCTCACGGCAAAACTTTTTCCTTTTACCTTTCTTTCCCACTTTTTTGCTATTTCAATGGCGTTCTTGGGCAAATCAAGCTCCATTCTTTCAGCCATTTCTGCTTTTACAATTCCAAAAATCTTTGAGACCCTTTTTGCGATCCTTTTTTCATTAAGAAGAACATAAATCCTACCGTAATCTCTTTTTACCTTAGCTTTTATTTCAAATTCTTTACTAAGGGCTCTTCTGATGTTGTTAACAAGGGTATCCTCAAATTTTCTTCTTACAAACTTGCTTTTCAGTCCAATTTCATCGTACCGAATTATAATCATTTTCAGAGAATAGTCAGACGTGTATTTCAAGATTTTTGTCAGGTGTTGTTAAAATAATTGAATTTAAAATAATTGAATGAGGGTCAGAAGATCTGATCCATTTTCAACCTTAATTACATCAGAAGAAATCACTGATCTTAACCTGTCTCCTTAGATCGTTTTCAAAGAGCGAATTTATCTCGAGTTCAATTAGCATTAGCCTTTGCTTGGTATATTCTCTTACCCTGTATCGCTCGCTTAAGTATTTTGATATGTCCAGATATTTCTTTATTGAGCTTTCGTGAACGGATAGAGTTAGATTTCCACCGCACTTGATGCATTTTCCGGCAAGGGGAACTCTTTTGTATTTGGTATTGCATTTTACACATCTGAACTCTTGCTTGGAGAAAGCTCTGAGATTGCCTATCAAGTCAGGCAAAAAGTGAGTTGAGATAACCCTTTCGGCCACATCATGCTCATCAACTGCGACAAGCTTCTCTGCAATCTCCATCTGGGCCTTTACCTTATCTTTCATGGTCTTCAATGATTTGTACGCACAAACTTTAACGCCCGCCGCTATGTTGTCTGTGTCGTGGGTGAATCTGAGCCCAAAGAATCTCTTTTCCGTAGCAAGCCTGTCTTCGACCCTTTCAATCTTTCCAACCAGCTCTTTTGGGCTTGAGTAATTAAGGGTTGCATGGTAAAAAGCGAGAGGGTACCTTTCGACAATATCCATATTGTGGATTTCGCTATCAACTTCTCTTGGATCCAGAATGGTTGTCAGAACAAGGGGAGCATCCATCTGGCCTCCCCTCTTTTCTGGTAGGAAATGTCTCGAGAAATTCAGTAGTCCATCAAGCAAGAGCATGATACAATCTTCATCTCCGTCACAGTTTCTTCTCTTAGCCGCATGGAAGTATGGATGTGCATAACCTGCGAGAACATCTGAGAAACCTATAATTCTTCCTAATACTCCAGCAGATGTATGCGGAGCCAAACCGATAACGAGATGGCCAATTAGATCATCAATCTTTCTTGCTTTGTAAAAAGCCTCAAGTCCATAGAACTTTGTGAGGAGTTCATCTACAAAATTCGCAACCCTCAGCATGTAATTTGCAGCATCCTTTGCTAAGATTATATCTTGGGGTTTGAGTTCGACTATTTGATCCTCGCTCGTTAGTGGATTCCCCTTGTAGTCAAAATTATAGCCCAACTCTTTGAGTTTTTCAACACTAACCCCTATCTCCGAGGGTTTGAAGTGAGTCAAAGGTAGATCAGTCATGTCGTATCTTATCGTTCCGTCTTTGAAAACAAAAACATCGTGTTTTGTCCTTAATATTCCTTTTTCTATTCTCTCACAAATCTTGTTTTTGTTTGTTAAACCAAGAACACCTTTTATGGGTGATTTAACATCCCTTTCATTAAGTTTTTCAAGGGCCTCCTCATAAAGTCGCCTTACGTTAATCTTCTTTTTTCTGAAACCTTGTGCCTCGCCTCCACAACTAGGGCAGCTTTGGTTATCGGTCTTAATTCTACACCTAGGACAATAGAAAGCTTGCCTCGCTTCTCCTCCACAATCACATCTTGTCCAGATTGTCTCTTCTCCACATTTCTCGCAGATTTTTACCGCAGCATCTACAACTATCTCCCCCTTTGTGGAATTATAGCTGCTCGTAAAGTTAATAGAATTCTTTAAGTCTCTAGTTTTACCTCCACTTTGACCTAGAGGGAAAAGAAAATGGGGAGGAGGACTCATCTTTCTTTCTTTAGCTTTCTCAGGTCTCCCCATTCTTGCTCCAATTTGTGTTGGAGCCTTTACTCTAACATCTAGCCCGGAGATGTATCTTATGTTCTCGAGGACGTCTTTTTCTGGTTTGATCTCTTTTACTATGCTAAGATCGTTATCTAAGCCCAAACACCTGACCAAAACTCTCCATTTTCCAATAACTATAAAACCATCCCTTACCTTATGCTCAAGTAGGATCTTTTCCAAGATCTCCTTCGTTTTTGAATCTTTAGGAACTACAAGAGTGCTTTTCCCGTATTTACCTTCAATCTTTCCCTCGTTTGATATGAAATCTCTGAGGTATCGGAGTTCATCCAGCGTTATGTCATGCCATAAATATGTATGATCGGGATGTAAAGGAATGCCATACTCATCGCATAATTTTATTGCCTTTTCCTCATCTATACCATGATAATCCCCCGGCGGAAGAATTTTTTCCACCTCTTCCAACCACCATTCGTAGGTATAGGAGGCTGGAAGTAGCGGGTGGTTGTTCTCTAAGAAGTCTCCGAAGTTAATCAGAATTTCACCAAGATCAAGAATCGCATCAACCTGCTCCCTGTAGAGATAGGCAGTTTTTTCGGAATTTATCTTTACAACATCCCCGTTCTTCAGTCTTACAGTTGGCCCATCTATGGAAGTTACAGGCACAACCCCTCCTGCTTTTCCAGGTCTCTCGATCTTAAGCTGAGTTCCAACTGCGATGAAATCTCCGGTAATGGCCATCACAGCGGGATTGATTCCTACCGTTGCAAATCCAGAGTTTCTCGCCCTGCCATATCTCAACCTGAAACCACCTTTCCTAGAAGGGTGGCTGAAAACAGGTCTTCCAGCTACGATATCGGTTAGATACTTGTCTGTGGGTGCGACGCTTATCTCATCGCTTGTAGATCCTTTGTTCACGAGCTTGTCAAGCCAATCCCACCCATCGATTTTTAGCTCTTCAACGATCTTTTTCAGCTTTGGAGCTTTGAGAGCTATACCTTCAGCGATAACTAAAGCCATACCCCCTCTAACTCTATTCGTTTCTATTCTATCGAGATCCCTATGGCCAGAGACCTCGACATCCTCTGTTGGTTCTCCATCGATACAAACGGGACATTTCGAGACAATCAATCGTATCTCATCATCGGATGGAAGATACTGGAGGTTAGCAACCTTTTTGTAAAGCGGAATCTCCTCGATGTATCTGAGAATTTCATCCTCTGTAGGGATGAACCGATTCAATCCGGCGAGCCTTCTTACGTAGTCTCCAACGAGAACTGAAATCACTTGAGCTGTACCACCGGCGCTTCTGATAGGTCCGGCATAGTATATCCTCAGGTATTTTGTATCATCGTAATTTCTTCCAAGATTAACACGGGCTATCCCTTCTATCGGAGCAGCAACCACACCTTCTGTAAGAATTGCAACCGAAGCCCTTACAGCCCTATCCATCGCCTCTTCGACACTGAATTCGCCGAATTTTCCTTTCATAAGCTCTTCTGCAACTATAAAACATATCTTCTCTCTGCTAACACCTTTTTCCTCGAGTTCATGTATCAAATTTGATATCCCGGGGAGGTTGAGTAATTTCTCAACCCTTTCCGGCATGTTTCTTGCAACGGGTATCTCGACTTTTTTCTCAGGGTCTAGCCCTTTTTTTCTGGCTTTTTCTGCTATTGAATATACTTCTTCGACTTTTTTAAGTAAACTAGAGTGATACTCGTTTATTTCTCGGAAAAATCTTATGTCGATCTTGTTCTCTGAATCTTTTTTAAGGAACAATGGAAAAAACTTGTCAAGAGTTGTGTTCATTAGTGAAGACTGATGGGAATGAAAGATAACATTTCTGGATGTTGTGAAAGTTATCTCCTAATGGTTATTATTAAAAATGGTAACCTAATGAAAAATAATGAAATTTTTCAGTCGGAGTTTTTGGTGGCTATAATCTGAATGGCCTTTTCGAAAAGCTCTCGAATACCACTTTTCCCGTTCAAAATCCTTCCATGACCGGGTAGAATGTAGTCTGAATCGAGAGACTGGATTTTTTCAAGGGATTTTAGAATGCTTTTGGTGTTACCGCCAAAAAGATCGGTCCTTCCAGGAACTCCACTCTCAAAAATTAGGTCTCCAGTAATTGTTGTGCTGAATTCATCGATGTATATCGAGATACTTCCAGGAGTATGGCCAGGGGTGTGAATGAGTTCGAGATTGAATTTTCCTGTATTGTAGAATTTTAGATTAGAGATTGGTAGGTCGGGAGTGAAGTTGTAGCAGGCAGAATCCTTCTCGAGTTCGTGGAAAGCAAGCAACGCTCCTTTTTTCAAAAAAATGGTGTTCGATTCACAGTGATCTTTGTGCAGATGGGTGTTTAAAACGACATCTATATCTGATAGTTCTATCTTATCGTTTCTCATCAGCCCAAAGAGGTTTGTGAAGCTTTTGTAACATCCCGGATCGATTATTATGTTGGTATCATCCTTTATTATATAAGAATTCGATGAATCTAGAAAGGCAGTTCCCCAGACGTAAGCGTAAAGCCCTTTAAACATTCTCATATGCCTAAACTTTATTAGCAATTAAATTTACATTTTTCTATGGAGCTTTACGAAATATACGAGATATACGATTCCCATATTCATTCAGAAGGAAGGAGTCAGAAAGAGCTTTCTGAAATGTCAGATTCTGGAATCAAAACAGTAAACTCCTGTGCCTTCTATCCTGTTAAACCACGATATCCGGGAACTCTCATTGATCTTTTTCGGAAGCTTGAAGAGTTTGAGACTTACAGAGGGGAAAAGGCCGGGTTGAAAGTTGTGCCTGCCTTTGGTATCCATCCGAGGTGCATACCTGGAAACTGGCAGGAGGTAATTGATTTTCTCGAAGAATCCCAGCCTAAAATCTTTGGAGAGATAGGTTTGGAAACAGCCGAGGAAATTGAGATAGAGGTTTTGAAAGTCCATCTTAATTTGGCAAAAAAGCTCGATATTCCGTGTATTATACACACACCTAGGAGAAACAAAAATGAAATCACTCAAAAAATCTTAGATATTCTTGATATGCTTCAGTTTCCAGAGGAATTGGCTGTTATTGATCATGTGGGTCTAGAAACCGCCTCAGAGATTTTAAGCAGAGGTTATCATGCTGGGTTAACTGTTGAAGAGGGAAAGCTTTCGGAAAGAGATGTTTTTGAAATAATCACAAAATTCGGCCCAGATAAACTTATGATCAATAGCGATACGGGATTTACCTCTCTTGACTACCTATCAACCGTTCGAGCAATTACGTATCTTGTTGAGAATGATGTTGACGCTGAAATTGTGAAGCAACTCGCTTTTAAAAATGCAAAAGAATTTTTCAGAGTTTAAAATGGTTGGAGTTTAAGACGAATTGCTTTTACATCAGCACGTTTGCAAAGTCTGAGCACAGATACCAGAACACAGCAAACTTTATATAGCTTGGAAAGAAATTGCTGGAAATCAAACCGAACAGGAGGAGTTTGTCTTGGTAGAAATAACTGAAGTGAGGATATATAAGCCGAAAACGGAGGGGGCTGTAAAGGCTTATGCCACGGTCTCCTTAGATAATGAATTTATCGTGAAAGGGTTGAAGGTTTTGGAAGGGGAAAACGGCCTCTGGGTTAGTATGCCCAGTAGGAAAGCCAAAGATGGTACCTTCCAAGATATCTTCCATCCTGCTAGCAAAGAGGCGAGAGAAAAAATTGTAAATGCAATTTTAAGTGCGTATAGAGAACAGGAATAATGGATCTGGGATAGATTATTGGACTGAATAGAACGACAAAGAGTGATTTTAGAGTTTTCAGACAGTTCCCTATTTTATTTTACTTTTTCTGTTTTTTAAAAAGTTTTTTATATGGTAGAATAAGACTCATTGCATGGAGGACAGTATTACTAGGATCGGTGTTAGCCTTCCTAAAAACCTCCTCAACGAGTTTGATTCCATTATAAGGTCGAGGGGCTATTCTTCTCGTTCAGAAGCCATAAGGGATGCAATCAGAATGTACATAAACGAATTTCGATGGCTTGAGAGGGAAAGTGGAGAAGTAATCGGGGTTGTGAGTGTTATCTACGACCACAATTTCAAAGGAGTCACGGATATGATAATCTCTCTTCAGCATGACTTTAACGAAATAATAACGACAACCATGCATATACACCTCGATGAAGAGAACTGTTTGGAGATGATAACTGTTAGAGGTGACATGTCGAAGATAAAGAAGATGGTTGGCAGGCTTAATTCCTTAAAAGGAGTAACCTCAGTAAAACTTATAACCGCCTTTAGAGAGGAGAGGTTTTAGATAATCTTACCCCATCCGAAAATTTAAATAACCTAATGGCCATTTTTTCTACGAAGCGGGGTGGGGTAGCCAGGTAATCCCGGCGGGCTCATAACCCGCAGATCCGTGGTTCAAATCCACGCCCCGCTATAAGCCCATAAACACCCCACCTATGCTTCCTTTTAATACTTGTCGTTTCGTTATTTCTTATACTCTTTCTCGATATCATGAACCCAAACTTCCCCATCCATGTAAACTTCTTTTTTCCAGACTGGGAGTTCTTTTTTGACGATTTCCATGCTATCAGCTAGAGGTTTCCACAAATCTTTTCTATGTCTTCCCATAATTACGACATAAACTATGTCCTCTCCCGGCTTGAGCATCCCAGTTTTATGAAATATTTTAACCCCCTCAACCCCAGGATAATTTTTTAGCCTTCTTTCAATCTCCTTTATTTTTTCTGAAAAAACAGGTTCGTAAACCTCGTATTCCAGCCTTATAACTTCTTTTTTATCCGAAAACTTCCTGACAAAGCCTATAAAAACACCTATTGCTCCGCAAAATTCTGAGTTTTTTTCCTTTTTTACCTCGTCTATGAGTTCTGGAAGTGTTTTTAGTTCTCCTCTAAACATTTGAGGAACTTTATTTTTGTCCACGTCCAAAACGACTGATTTATAGCCAAGATTAGCAAGAGCCTGCAGTACTTCCCTTAAGTTATGGGAAGTTGTAAGGCTAAGAGTATCAGATTCACAGACTATCTTTCCGTCCACTTCTTTCAAAAAAACGGTCTTTTCCTCTAATTTTCCCTTAAAATCTAAATCAGAAGCAAAATATACCCTCATCTTTTCACCCTTGTCATTGTTTCCATTCCACAAAATTTTTCTTGAACTATTTTCATCTCAACATCGACCCTGCTACCATCGATCAATATCTCTGCACAGCTTGCTATTGATAATCTTGGATTTGTTGGACTTCCGGGAGAAATTAGTAGGGTATTCCCTATCTTTTCCAGAGCAAATCTATGTATATGGCCAAAAATAAGGATATCAACACCCAACTCTTTTGCTTTGTATCCGAGGTCATAAAAATCGTTAAGGTAATTCCCTTGATGAATCAATCCAATTTTTAGTCTCTCTAAATTAAACTTTTCAACCTCTGGTAGCTCTTTTTTGATTTCTATGTCATCTGCATTTCCAAAAACTGCCTTTAGTTCACATTCCTTTTTTATTTCTTTATAAACTTCATAAGTGTGAAAGTCACCGCAATGTGTTACCAAATCTGCCTTTTCCATTAACTCTTCAAGTTTTAGCATTGGCATCCATTCTTCCATGTGGGTATCTGAAATTGCAATAATCCTTTTCATAGGTTATCAACTACCTTAATTTAACCAAAATATCGGTTATAGCTATATTACGTTATCTTCTTATCCTTATGTTGTCGTAAAATTCTTGATTTTCAAGGGTCAGTTCAATCGATCTTTCCAGCATTCTCTTTTCTTTTTCCTTCTCCATCAGTCTCAGCTCAAATATTTCCTCTCTGAGAGCTGAATATATGTCAAATGCCATAGAGGCAACATCATCTATGATTTTATCAAGTTTCCTGTAGTCTTTCAAGCTCATATCGGGGAAGATATTGTAGATTATGTTTTTGAGGTCTATAATAGTCATAACAGCCTGTCCTGGGCCAATGTTTTTATCAGTCGCGAGATATCGCATAAAATCATCAAGAGCTCTTTCTAACTCACCAGCTTTTTTTCCCGAAAATAGTTTTACAATCCCTGAAACAATTCCTGTTGTACAATTTTCGAGGTATTCTCTAACCTCTATCACAGGACGAAAGTTCTCTCCAAATAAAGAATCCTGCCATCTCTTCAAAATCAATTTTTTCACTTTCTCAAGATCTTTTTCCTTCATACTACCACAATGCACCTAGGATCATTGAAAAGTATATTATTCCCAAAGTCATGCTGGCGAGTTTGTACATCCTCCTTGCAGCAACCTTGTTTGGAGATTTTGCAAATTTTACAGCCTTGAAAAGGAAGTATGCTGTGATAATAACTGCAGTTATTAGATATGCAGGTCCAAAGGGTAGCAAAAAGAAGAGAGCAGATACCATGAGGAGCATTAATCCAACACTAAAAACTATAACCCAGGAAGCCCTCTCCATTCCCACGATGAGGGGCAGCATGGGTATTCCTGCTTTCCTGTAGTCCTCTTCGAAGTGCATTGAAAGGTACCAGATATGGGCGGGAATCCAGAGTAGGATTATAGCTGAGACAATAACACCGGCCAAATCGAAGTAACCCTTGGCAGCGGTCCAGCCGGCGAAAGATGGCATGGCTCCAGCCAAACCTCCTAGCACGATCGAATACGGATTTCTCCTTTTTAGCATTACTGTATAAATCACGATATCAAAGAATAGGCCTAAGAAGAGGATGATGGCTACAAGGACATTTATGGTATACCCGATGAGAATTCCAATGGCGACAAGACTACCTCCATAAATCGCACATACCTTGGGTGGCAACCTTCCCGAGGGAACAGGCCTGAGCATCGTTCTTGGCATAAGGATGTCGATATCTCTGTCAAGCCACATGTTCAAAGCAGTCGTACCTGCTATGGCTAGGACAACCGCTAGAAACATTTTTACAAATGAAAAAATATCTGTAGAGAACTCTGAAGCTACAAGAAAAGATATTATGCAAGTAATCATTAATAATGTAGTTTGTTTAGGTTTTATAACCTCGTAAAATGCCCTGAGGTCCATATTCCTCTTTTTTACCTCAGTTACTTGAATATTTCGGTGGGGTTTTCTATGATAATAATAATGAGTAAAAGGAGAATTTTTTTATACTTGGGCAAGTAGTTGTTAAAGTATGTCGGATCGTATGTACATTTCATTGTTTGTTGCCCTACTCATCACTTTCATCATAAATTTACTTTATATTCCAGAGATAGGCTTGATAAAATTCTTCATTTTCCAAGTTTTTATTCCTGGGATAATCTTTCTTACAGCATTGATTGTTTATCTCAGCAATGAAAGTGAATTAAAGCATTTTTCCCTCTCGTTCTCCATTTTCTCTTTGATCATTCTTTTGATGAATCTCTATGTTTTCCTTAAAGACTTCATGGGACTGGGAATCTTCTACAACCCCGATCCTCTGAGGCTTTTTGCTGTGATACCGGTAATATCAGCCTGTTCCTACATTTATCCTAGGATTTGGAGATATCTGAGAATTAAAGAGATAGCTCAATTCTTTTAATTAACCCGACGATCATAATTGTATCCTTTTACCCTTTTCGCTTTTTACTATGCATACTCAGGAAGACCTCTCCCCTCAATTGAAGTCCCTGAAAGGATGCTCTCTGAATACATGGTGAAACTGGAGAGCATTTCGAGCTATAAAAAGTTCTTTGATAATGCCGATGACATTCTCTTTAGGCTGGATGTGAGAGAGAGGTTCGTCGACGTTAATCCTAAGATCCAAGTTCTTGGATACAGCAGAGAAGAGGTACTTGGAAGGAGGTCAATAAAGCTCATCTCTAGAATAGATAGAGAGACGACGATAGAGAGATTCAAAAGCGTTTTGAAAGGGAGTAGAGAGAAGTTTAGAGTGAGGGTAATGAAAAAATCAGGTGAAATCGTTGAAATGGAAATAATTGAGTGGCCTTGGATGGAAAGAAGTATGCTTAAAGGTTAGAAGGAATAGCAAGAGATATTTCTGATATAATTGAAGCAGAGAGGAATATAAGGTCTATGAATGAGTACTTGACTGTTTTAAACAAGATTTTAAGACATGATATTCAAAATGATTTGGCTGTAATAAAGATGTATGCAGACCTTGTGAAGGAGGGAGAAGAGTTAGATATACAGACATTCCTTCAGAAACTTGACGAGAGGGTTGGTCACGCTATATCAACGATAAGAGATGCTAGAGAGATAGAAAAAATGCTCAAGGTTGGAGAGCTTGTTGGGATTAATTTATCAGCGGTATTGATGAAGGTCGTCGAGGAATTTAACAGAGAAGCTAGAATAACCTACGAAATACCAGAATGGATTTACGTTGAAGCAGATAGCGCAATAAACTCTGTAATCCATAACATAATCCAAAATGCGATCTTCCATAATGACAAGGAGATCCCTGAAATCGATGTAATGGTAATAGAAAAAAGCGACAAGGTTTACGTTAGAATTGCGGATAACGGGCCAGGCGTTCCTGATGAACTTAAAACGCTAATATTTGAAGAGAACTTCAAAGGTGAAACAACAGGAAGATCGGGATTAGGACTTTACCTCGTCAAAGAAACGATGAAAAGATATGGGGGAAGGGTTTGGGTTGAAGACAACGAGCCTTACGGCAGTGTATTCGTTCTGGAGTTTGTGAAATCCGATATAAGCGAAGATTTCTTGAAGATTTCCAAAACGGATTTAAACGAGTGAGCTGTTTTGTTGAGTATGGTTTTCAAGATAAAAGGGATTGCGATAGATATCGATGGGACAATCACATTTAAGGATAGGAGCCTAAACTGCAAGACGGTAGAGGCAATCAGAAAGCTTCAGATTCCCGTTGTACTCGCAACAGGTAACATCTCATGCTACGCTCGCACAACTGCAAAGCTGATAGGTGTTTCTGATATTGTGATATGCGAAAATGGAGGAGTTGTTAGATTTGAATATGACGGCGATGATATCGTCCTTGGAGATGTAGTGGAATGCCTTAGGGCAGCAGAGTATCTGAGAAATTTCTTTGAGGTTGAATTACTCGATTCAGAGTACAGAAAGTCTGAGGTATGTCTAAGAAGGAAATTTGAGCTTGAAGAAGGAAGGGAGGCGTTGAAAAAAGGTGGATTTGATAAGATCAGGCTGATAGACTCCGGTTTTGCCTACCACATCGTTGATGCAAGGGTGAGCAAAGGAAAGGCTTTGGAATATATTTCTAAGGAACTAGGTCTCAACGTAAAGGAGTTTGCAGCTATCGGCGATTCGGAGAATGACATCGATCTGCTGGAGACGGCAGGCATCGGGATTGCAGTTGCCAATGCGGATTTGAAGCTAAAGGAGATGGCTGACATAGTCACAAGCAAAAAGGATGGGGAAGGCGTTATTGAGGCGTTGGAGTTTTTAGGTTTGATTTAAAAACTGAGTTTTGTGTTTTTATACTTGACACTTTTTATAAATAGTAGATAAGCAGCTATTAATTGCGAAGAACAGAAGTTAAGAGATTTCCTCAAAATAACCTCAATAAAAAGGTTGAAAAGTGTTATAGAATGCATGAATGTATTCATGAAGTAATATATCTTAAGTTTACACATCTCGTAAAATCAAAAATCTAAGAAGCAGGTATCATTTCTATCTTTCAAAGGAGCAAGGAGATTTTAACAAACCAAAAGAGCAAAAATTATTTCTTCTCTCTCATCAAACACTCCCTTATGAGATTCAAAATAATAAAGATCGAGTTGAAGGACGAGGATACGGTTCAATTATGGTTAAAACGGTTAAAGAAGGATGCAACTGTTCTACCTGCTCCAGACTCGATTTTCTCAGATCCGATGAAAATAATAGAGCTTGGAAAACAGGTTGGTACGGCATACGTTAAAGCTCTAGAGGAGATGCAGTACGATTCCTTCATTACAGTTGATTACGAAAGCTATAATCTCATGGATCTAAAGGTTGGGGATGTTGTTGAAGTTGAAATCAGGCAGGTTGATAGATCAGATTAAATTTTAATACAAAAATAAAATTGTGAATTAGGCAACACCTGTTTTCGCCAGAACCACCTCAAAATCCTCCTCACTTGGGTTTACATCTTCAAGAATCGTGTATCTCTTTGTTCTGATCTTTTTCGCATACATCAGCGCCTGTAGTACTTCTTCCTTTTTCAATCCAATTTCCTTTGCTGTAGTTGGGGCCTGGATTTTTTCCAGCGAGATCTTCATTCTTTCCCAGTTTCCTGTACCATAATGCTTTTCATGAAGGTACTCCATTATGATGGAACCTATGCCAACTTGCTCCCCGTGGGTTGCTCTTCCAAATCCAAGAAAGTCCAAAGCATGACTGAATTTGTGTTCTGAACCGCTGGCAGGTCTGCTACTTCCCACAATTGATATTGCAACACCACTTAAGATGAGTCCTCTCACTAACATAGTCAAATGGTTAATCTGCTTCAGGTCTAGTTTTTCAGCTGCGCTCAGCATAAGGTTTGCAGGCAATACCGCCATGCTTGCGGCTATCTCATTGTAGTCTTCTCCTGTTTTCTCTCTGGAAAGTATCCAGTCTTTGACTGCTACGGTATTGGAGATCAGATCACCATAACCTGATCTTAGAAGCCTTATCGGACTGTGCCGCAAAATTACGAGATCTGCCACTACTGCAGCTGGCGGCTTTGCCGTGACCGATATCGGTTTTCCACCCTCTTTAAAACTTGCTATAGGAGAAGCTATACCATCGTGGGATGCAACTGTTGGAACGCTTATAAAAGGAATGTTCATTTCGGAGGCAAAAACTTTGGCCACATCGAGAACCTTCCCACCTCCAACACCCATAACACAGTCCACATCTCTATAACCAAGATCAACTATAAGCCTTCTTACCTCTTCCATTCCTCCTCCCTGAACGAAATAGATTCCTGCCAGGCTTTCCTCGATCCGCTCTTTTATCTTTGATGCTACAAGCTCAAAGGAAGTCCTTCCGGTTATAAGATAAACGCTTGAGAGGTCTAGATTCTCAATGAGATCTCCAATATACTTTCTTGGCCCTTCTCCAATCTCCACGAAAAGGGGCATGTCTACCGTGTTCAAAAATTCCCTTTTTAGTTTTCTCTTCATTTTAAACCTCCAATAAAGTTATAGCTCAACCGAAAGCTTTTGAAGTCTTTCAATCCTTTTCTCGATTGGTGGGTGTGTTGAGAAAAGTGAAAGAATCGAATCTCCTGAGAGGGCAGGTATTATGTAGAAAGCATTCAAACCTTCAGCATCTTTCTTGTACTCTGGCCTGATTTTATCCATCTTCCCAGAAATTTTGAGTAAGGCTGAGATCAATGCATTTGGATTTCTTGTCAGATAAGCGCCCCCCATATCAGCAGCAAACTCCCTGTATCTGCTCAGAGCCCTTATAAGGAGGAAACTTATGAACCAAACCAAAGCAGAAACACCGAAGATTATGAGGTTTGCTGAACCACCCTCTCTTCTACCTCCGAACATCCCTGCAAACATCGCCCACCTCATCACAAACCATGCGACGGTTGAGAGGAAGCTTGCTATGGTTATCACTGCAACATCTCTGTTCTTCACATGGCTTAACTCATGAGCGAGAACGGCCTTGATCTCTTCCCTATTTAGCGTTTTCAGCAACCCGGTTGTGACGGCAACGACAGCATTTTTTGGATTTCTCCCAGTAGCGAAAGCGTTGGGCATGGGTGTGTCGACTATTGCTATCCTTGGCATTGGGAGGTTTGCGGCCATTGTAAGCTCCCTCACCATTGAGTAAAGTTCTGGGGCTTCGTTTTCATCTACGATCTTTGCACCGCTCACATAAAGCACAATTTTGTCTGAGAAATAGTATTGCAGGAAGAGAAAGACTCCAGCAAAGATTATCAGCCCTGTATACCCGACACCAAATGCAAAAAGTATCGTAAGGAATGCCAAGTATATTATTCCCAGCATGAACATCGTCAAGAACATTCTAAGGGTTAAACCCCTGTCCCTAATCCATCCCATGATTGAGGTATAGATTTTACTGTATTTAAATTCTGCCTACCTGGATTATTTATTTATATTGATTATAAAATTCTCGAACTCTTTTTTTTCGAGATAACCATTCTTAATGTCGATTATCCGTTCATTTGAATCCAAGATAATGTAGGATGGTGTAACAAAATATACCTTTTTTTCTTTAAAGATAGGTATGAATTTCTTAACGATCGCAGAGTCCGTCATCACGTTAACCTTTGCCGGGACAAAGTCTTTGTTAAGGATTTTTGCGATGTGTTCGTCAGAGAAAACATTATCACTCATCGCTCTACAGTATTCGCAGGATTCGGAATAGAAATAGATAAAAATGAGTTTGTCATCCTTTTTTGCCAGATCGAGTGCTTGCCGGTAATTTTTCCACTCAACTCTATCTGAACCGGAATTTATCTGGGATGCAAGAATAAGAATAAACCCTGAGATTATTAGAATTAAAGCTAGCTTTCGTATCATTGAGAGAAATTTGGCAGTGGATATTTAATTATTTTTGGCATTTTTAGAATCTTAAAAAACCAACAAAATTCAGTTTACGCGAAGGAATTTTATACCAGTAAATTCAACTCTGAATGCCCACCCGCCATGAGTTCCCTGAGCGATGAGGGGAATCCCACAGGGTGGGCTACACTTTTTTGGCTCCAGATTTCCCAGTTAATTCGTACTGCCTCTTTGTTTTCGTTTCAATCTTCTTCATTTGATGGTCGGTAAACTAATTCTACATTGGCTTGTTTCAGAAATTCCAGTCCTTTCTCATCGGCATACATTTTTCCGTAAACGACTTTCTTTATTTTCGCATTAATTATCATTTTTGCACACATTATGCACGGTTGATGAGTTGTATAGAGTGTCCCTCCAACAATACTGACTCCATGGACTGCAGCTTGGATTATAGCATTCTGCTCAGCATGTACGGCTCTGCAAAGTTCATGTCTCTCTCCAGAAGCAACGTTCAGCTCCTCTCTCAAGCAGCCTATATCGAGACAATGGGGTAAACTCGTGGGAGCACCATTGTAACCCGTAGATAGGATTCTTTTATCCTTCACTATAACCGCCCCAACATTCTGCCTTAAGCATGTCGATCTTTTTGCAACCACCTTTGCTATGTTCATGAAGTACGTATCAAGGTCTGGTCTCAATTTTTTGGAAGTTCCCGCATCTTTTTTCACTTTCACATCAACCATAATTGCACCCTTTGATGGTTCTCGGCTGGAGTTTTATGTCTTTCGTGTTTTTGTAATTTGAGATTTTGAAGCTAAGCAAAGTGTAAACAAAAAAGGATAGAAAACTAAAAATATCCCAGAGGTCAATCTTTTTTGATTATTTTTGAAGGTGATGGAATGGCAAAAAGGGCAAAGCTCGTCAGCGATATCGTGGAACTGGTTCCGATTCTTCAGATATTTTCAACTAAAATATACAGAAGAGTTTATGAATCTCTGCTTGACAGATGGATGACCCATGAGGAACTGGAGAGAGAATTCGGCGATGGTGTTGAAGAGGCATTAAAAATCTTGAAGCATGCTGGAATGCTTGAGGTTAGATGGAGGATGCCCTTGAACCCTGGAGGTACACCAGAGAAGGAATATCATGTCAGCTATACTCATCTTAGCGCTAACTTCTTCGCCTCATTGAAAGATCTAAACAAAATACTCGAGGTTATCTTTCTACCGGATGACGAACTTGAGGAAATAGTTTCCAAAATAATTCAGGAAATAAACGTGGGCAGGATGTCAGTACCGCATATAAGCAGGAGTCTTCAACTTGATCCCCTTTTCATAAGGGCCGCTGCAAAGAGGTCACTTAAGCTTAATATAAAGGGCCAGCTTGTAGAACTTGCAAAAAATGAGGAAATTTAACTTTCTTTTTTTTGATTGTAAATTGGAGTAAACTGAAATGAGAAATGAGAAATGAGAGCAGAAATTCAAAATTCAGGACGATCAGGGATCTTTTAAATTATTTCAAGTGGAATCCGAAAGAAGATATTCGAGAAGTAGAAATAGAATTCATCGATAGACCAAAGGGTACAAGGATAGTTGATGGGGACTCGATAAAGGATATAGGACATAAGTTTATCTATCTGGACGATGAAACTCCCTTGCCGTATCACAGAATTGTGAGAATAACCTATAAAGGCGAAGTCTGGTGGAAGAAACGTGGGATGACGGGTGAAAATGATGAATGATATTATATAATTTATATTGGAAATAAAACGAAATTGCTAGGAGTAAGATAAAATGAGGGAATTAGAATTTGAAGAATCAAATGAGGAAGGCAAAAATGAAAATAAAAAAGATAAAAAAACTAAAATTAACGATGAAATTAGCAAAGAGATCATCAGGAGTCGCCTCAAAGCCTCGATGGATAAACTTGCTTTAGAATTTTCTTCGTCTCTTGAAGATGATAAAAACATCTTCTACTACGATATACTCGTTGACTTTGCCCATACTCTTGGATTGTACAAAAAAGGACATTTAACGAAAAACGATGCAAGGGAAATCGTTCTGGGATTGATGAAAATCAAGGATGAAGGGTTTGAAAAACTAGATAAAGGCTATGAAGACGTTCATGAGGCTATCGAGGCTAAGCTTAGCGAGCTAACTAATTGTGCTGCAAAAATGCATACAGCAAGATCGAGAAACGATGAGGTGGCTGCTTGCTTGCGATTATATGCGAGAGACAGATTGCTTGCGATCTTAAGGGCGATTCTTGAGCTGAGAGAAACGATTCTAAGGCTTGCAAAAGAAAATATAGATGTGGTTTTTCCGGGCTTCACCCATCTGCAATATGCCCAACCAACTCGGATATCACATCATCTGCTTGCCTATCATGACATGTTATGGAGAGATTACGAGAGAGCGTTTCAGACCTTCAAAAGGGTGAACAAAAACCCTTTGGGTGCAGCTGCCTTTGCCTCAACTTCATTTGAGCTCGATAGAGAGCTTACTGCTAGCTTACTGGGATTTGGTGGGATAGTTGAGAACACGATGGATGCTGTCGCATCAAGAGATTTTGCCATTGAAACTATATTCGTTTGTTCGTCGCTGATGCTCTCTTTGAGCAGAATCGCTGAAGAACTTATTCTATGGAGTTCAGAATTCAACTTTCTCGAGCTTTCCGATGCTTTCGCTTCATCATCAAGCATCATGCCCCAGAAAAAGAATCCCGATATAGCTGAACTGATTAGGGCGAGAGCAGCGAGGGTTTGCGGAAGTCTGAGTTCTGCTATGATGATCTACAAAGCCATGCCCTTTGCATACAATAGGGATTTCCAGGAGGTGAATCCGCTAATGTATTTCAGTTTGGAAAGTGCAGAGATTTGCACGATTTTAGCTTCGAGAATGCTATCAACCCTTGAATTCAAAGCAGATGAAATGGAAAGAAAAGCCTCCAAGGGATTTTCTGCTGCAACAGATATTGCAGACATACTCGTCCAAAAGGCTGGAATTCCATTCAGAATCTCTCACCGAATCGTAGGTCAGCTGGCTTTAAAAGGAAAAACAAATCCAGACTTGAAAGATTTACTCGAAGCTGCCGAAAAAGTGGCTGAGGAGTATGTAGAAAAAATAAAAGATAAAGTCTCTAAGGACGATCTATCTGTTGAACCAGAAAATTTGGTAGAAAAGAGGAAAAATATTGGCTCACCATCAAAAGCTGAAGTAAGAAGAATGATAGAAGAGAGATACGGTAAGTTACAGATTGAGTGGGAGGAGCTTGATTCTGTGGTTGAAAGTGCCTCTCAATCGCTTGAAAGACTATACCAAGAACTTCAGGAACTTATATCGTGATGGTGGTTTAAATGGATTTGGATGGGTTGATTGGGAAGAGGATAAAGGTTAAGGTTAAAGGCAAAGTATTCGAAGGGGTTGTAATGCCCACGAGGTCTGATAATCTTGTGCTTAAGCTCGATAACGGATACAATATTGGCTTGAAAGATTATGAAATACTCGAGGTCTTTGAAGTTGAGCCGATTCCCACCTTTAAAGAAACTTTTGAGAAACATCTGGGCTTGCCGAGCTTAAAGATAATTTCAACTGGCGGAACGATCGCGAGCAAGGTCGATTACAGAACCGGAGCAGTTACTAGCCAATTCTCCTCAGAAGAGATACTTGCAGAGGTTCCCGAACTCAAGGAAATATGTAACATCGATTCGATGCTGCTCTACAACATCTTATCAGAGAACATGAAGCCCAGAAACTGGATTGAACTCTCAAATGAGATCTATAAAAGCGTAAAAGATGGACACGATGGGGTTATCGTTACCCATGGCACCGACACGATGGCGTACACAAGTTCAGCAATAGCCTTTATGCTATCCACCCCCGTGCCAATCATTTTCGTGGGCTCCCAGAGAAGCTCCGATCGCCCATCGAGTGATGCTACGATGAATTTGTTATGTGCTGCTCATGCTGCGTCTTCTGAGCTTGGAGAGGTTGCAGTGGTAATGCATGCAACAACCAGCGATAATTATTGCTACATCCATCGAGCCGTGAAGGTTAGAAAGAACCATACTTCTAGGAGAGATGCGTTCCAATCGGTAAATCAGCTTCCCATCGGTAAAGTTGAATATCCGTCTGGGAAGATCGAATGGAACATCGACTTTATCAAACGGAACGAGAGGGAGCTGGTTTTGAGGGACAAGTTAGAAGAAAAATGTGTTCTAGTGAAGTTTTTCCCGGGTTTACCTCCAGATGTTCTTGATTTCTATTATGACAAGGGCTACAGGGGTTTTGTGCTTGAAGGGACAGGGCTGGGACATGTCTCAACGGACTGGATCGACACGCTCAAGAGGATCTGCGATGACTCACTCGTTGTAATGACATCTCAGTGCATCTGGGGTAGAATATGCGACAGGGTTTACGATACGGGCAGAGATCTGATTAACGCTGGGGTGATAGAGGGCGAAGACATGCTACCAGAGGTTGCTTTAATAAAAACGATGTGGTTGCTTGGCAATTTTTCGCTTGAGGAGGCCAAAGAGCTTATAAAGAAGAACATCGTGGGTGAGATAAATCCGAGAACACCCTACTAGATTTACCGGAATTTTTATGGAATTTTACTAAAATCTAAATCTAAATCCCACATTTTCGGCATTTCATTGAATAAAGACCTGAAATAACCTTTTTTATCTTCTCATCATTTTTTCTGTCAAAATAAGGATTTTGCATCTCTTTGATTTCATTTCTTGGAGGAATGGCTTCCAAAGCATACAACGTCCTCCCAGTAAGCAAATCGGTTACCTCGCTTTCCATCCAGTTCGTTGCAACTGAAATTCTTGCTGGCGGATCAAGAATTTTTGAAATCAGTGTTGAAAGCCTGGATGTAAGGGTGAGAGTTTCGCTTGGAGAGTCGCAGAGGATTAGAATTTTGTTCTTATCTTCTACCTTCACAAGCAAATCGATGAGGACGAGGGTATCCCTTAACTCAAGAACAACATCTTCAAAAACCTCATTTTCTGAATATCCCTTTGAAAGTAGGAATTTTTTGACTTTTTCTTTCACCTCAGCCTTATCGACATAGGGAGTGACCTTGTCGGATATATCGGATGTCTCGGTTGGTTTTTCCATTAAGTTTGGTTGAAATCCAAAAAATAAAGAGATTTCTGTTATCAGGGTTGTCTGCACACATTATTGGAGTCCTATCGAGATCTCATTATTTGCGATGACAACGGTAACAACTACTGGGGATACGTCTCCTTAGTAATCAAAGAGCAGATCAGTGATATTAAGGCTGCGACGAAGCAAAACTTAAAAGCAATCGAATAAGCTTCAGGAGGATACACAGCTCCTACCTTCCCAACCATATCCATAAGATACCCCATGATCGTCTGGAAGACTGCACCTCCAATGAACGGAAATATGTTCACCATGCTTGTAGCTATTCCCGTTATTGCCAAGGGAAAGAGTTCTTTTGTTGATGTGAAGGTTATGATTAGCACGCCTCCTGAGAAACCCAGGATGAAGGAAAGGGCATAGAGGATCGGAATGCTTAAAGCTGAGGTTGCGAAGGCGAAGGGAATCCATGTAAGGAAGTAGATGATTGTGAATATTATCAGCGTCCACTTTCTCGCCCTGAGTATCTTGTCCGATAAAAAGCCTATGATTGGGCTACCAAGCATCATTCCGATTCCAACCATCATCAGGATCGCTCCAGCTTCTGCCTTGTTAAGACCGTAGACTTCTATCAAGTATGGCCCTCCCCACAATCCCTGATAGCCCATTATTCCACCGTATTCAAAGAAGAACCATATTGCGAGGGGCCAGAAGTATCTATTTTTTAAAACATCTTTTATCCCCTTTTTGATATCTACTTTCCCGGTTTCAGCTTTCACGATCGGTTTCAGACCAACGGAAGCTGGAGAATCTCTCACGATTACCCAGCAGAGGATAGCGAGAATCAAAGTTATCGCTCCTATCACCAGAAAGGAATTCCTCCAGCCGAAGAATATGACCATCATCGCAAGCGGATATGCTGAAGATATGGCCCCGAAATTGCCGACCGCAAGCAAAACGCCAGTCAAGCTTGCAAATTCCTGCTCTCTGAACCACTGGGATAAGATTTTAAGTGTGGGGATGTAGACTCCAGAGACTCCGATACCCATGAGCAGCCTTGCCACCAATGCCATAGAGAAATTAGTAGACAAACCGAAAAGGGTTGCTCCAACAAAAGCTATGAATGTGAAAAAGGTGGCGGTCTTCCTTGTTCCAAGCGTATCGGATAGTGTGCCTACAGGTATTTGCATTACTGCATAAGGGTAGAAGTAGAGGGAAGACATCAAACCGATAGCCACAGCTGAAACGGCAAACTCCGCCATGAGTTCCTTTGCAATAACTGCCGAAGATGTGCGATGAAAGTAAACGAAGAAGTATATCGCAGCAAGAATCCCGAAAATGATCCACCGATGGCGGTAGCTATACTTCATAATTTCCATAATTCAATTAATCACAATAAATAGATAAGTTTTATTGTTGTCAGTTATTGTTCTCGGTTCGAAAAAAGTGTCGTTTTAAAATTGGTGGTTAAAAATTAAAATCCATAGCGAATTATGGTAAGATTTAACTATTCACCTCTCCAACTTCCTTTATGGCTCAGACAATCATCGTAGTTGGTGGGCAGTGGGGAGATGAAGGAAAAGGAAAGATAGTTGATTTTCTGGCTGAAAAGGCTGATATCGTGGTAAGATATGCTGGCGGCAATAACGCTGGCCACACGGTTATTGTAGGAGATAAAAAATTCAAGTTTCATCTCATTCCTTCTGGTATAGTTCACGAAAATAAGCTCAATATAATAGGGAATGGAACGGTTGTCGATCCTGAGGTTCTTGTCAGTGAGATCGAGGATCTTGAGAGGGTAGGTTTTAAGATTGACGAAAGAAGGCTGGTGGTTTCATCGAGTGCCCACACCATCCTGCCAAAACATAGGGAAGAGGATAATCCAAAGAAGGATGTTCATGCGAGGAAGATTGGCACGACAGGCAGGGGTATCGGCCCTTGCTACAGGGATAAAGTTGCGAGAACTGGGATTAGGATTTCTGAATTTATTGAATCTGATTCTGAGATCACAAGAAAGATAAGACCATTGGTTAAAGACACGTGCTTCATTATCAACGAGGCGATCGATCAGGGCAAGAAGGTGCTTTTTGAGGGTGCACAGGGCACTCTGCTCGACATAGATCATGGCACTTATCCTTTTGTTACCTCCTCAAATCCAACTGCTGGAGGAGCCTTAACGGGTACTGGCGTGGGACCTACCAAAATCGATTCGGTTATAGGGGTTTTTAAAGCCTACACCACGAGAGTTGGAGCCGGTCCCTTCCCGACAGAACTCGGAACTGAAGATCAAACCAATGCTGAGGGTAGATGGGAAGATATCGAACCTGTCTATAAGGAAGCCTTAAAAGAAGCGCTTGAGAAGGCAAATGAAGGTGATGAGTATTTCCAAGGCAAGTACATGAGACTTATGGGGAAAGAATACGGCACCACAACGGGGAGGCCGAGGAGAACAGGTTGGTTCGATGGAGTTGCAGCAAGATATGCGGTTATGGTAAACGGGATGTCGGCCATCGCAATTATGAAGCTGGATGTTCTCCAAGGATTAAAGAAGATCAAGATCTGTAAAGCATACGAGGTTGATGGAAAGATTACGGAGAACTTCGTTCTTGACACAAAAAAGCTATGGGAGGTAAAGCCAATTTACGAAGAGATGCCCGGGTGGGATGGAGATATAAGCGATGCGAGATCATTAGAAGATCTGCCTGAGAATGCCTGGAATTATTTGAGAAGGTTAGAAGAGATATCCAATGCAAAGATTGCTTTGGTCTCCGTTGGCCCGAGGAGGGATCAGACGATAGTCATTGATGACAGCGTGCTTTTTTGAAGTTCACTTCCTTTTTTCTGAACCAGGCCACGCAGGTAATTGAATGTGCAATCCACGATTCTAACTTCATAAAATCTCCCAAGGTTTGCTTCATCAATAATAACAGGCCTGTAAGAATCCATTCGAGAAAGAAAACCTTTTTTGCCCTTTTTCGTGACTAGAACCTTGTACTCTTTCCCAACGTAATTTGAGTTGTTTTCCTCCCCGATCCTCTTTGAGAGTTCGGTAAGCTTTCTGCTCCTCTCCTTTTTTATCCAGTCCGGCATGTCCTTGAGCTTCGCTGCTGGCGTACCACTCCTTGCTGAGAAACGAGTAATGTTAACGATATCCGGTTTAATTTTCTCAACGAGTCTATAGCTGAGTTCAAAAGACTCCTCATCTTCGCCAGGAAAGCCAACGATTATGTCTGTGGAGAGGGTTAGATCTGGGAATTCTCTTCTGAATCTATTGACAATCTCCAAAAACTCATCGACGGTGTATTCACGATTCATTTTTCTCAGAATATCGTCATCACCACTCTGAACTGGCAAATGGAGGAATTTATATATCTTTTCGCTTTTGAAAACTTCAATCAACTCATCGAGGATTCTTATGGCGTTGTTGGGGTTCATCATCCCGACTCTCACTCTGAAGTCACCCTCTATCTTAGAGACCTCTTCCAGCAATTCTGCAAGATTTCTACCATTATCTAGCCCATAGGCTGCGGTATCCTGAGAGGTAAGCTGTATCTCTTTAAAATCATCTTCAACAGCTCTTTTTACTTCGTCAACGATGTTTTCCATCTTAAAACTGAAAAGTCTGCCCCTTGCAAATCTTGTCGCACAGTATGAGCATTTTCCAACGCAACCTTCTGAGATAGAGACTATAGCAATTCTGTTATCTTTAAGTCTCTCTTTCAAACATCTGAGTTCTGATTTGTCAAGTTTTCTTCTTTTATTTGCTACCTCTCTTTCTCCTTTGAGGATTCCTTTTATAATCTCTGGAAGTGTGCCGAGGTTATCTGGGGTGAGAATAGCGTCAACATTCAGCTTTTTTTCCTTGTGTTCAGTGATTCTTGGGAGACAGCCTGCAAGTACGACCTTCTTACCCCTATCTCTGATTTCGGAGATCCTCCTCAAAATCTTTCTTTCGGTATGTTCTATAACTCCACATGAATTTATTATCGCGATATCGCAGTTCTCAAAGTCTGAGAGGGTAAAATACCTTTTAACGAGCCCGCGCATTATATCTGAGTCTGCCTGATTGCTCGTGCATCCGTAAGTTTCAATGTGGATTCTAGGTTTTATCTCTTTTATCTTAGAATTATCCATCGTCTAAAATTAACAAATGCTGATTAAAAAGGTAACTGAAACCTTGGTTAATGGAATCAGAACTTGAATTTTAGATAATGCTCTTGCCCATACAAGCAAAGCAATAAAGTAATATATTTTCCCAGCGTTCTTTTTTTGAATGCTCTGGGTTGAGAAATACAGGCCAAAAAAGCTTGAAGAGATTGTGATATCAAAAAAGCTGCTCGATGAGATTCTGAAATGGGCAAGGGAGTGGGATTCTCATCACAAACCTTTGCTTTTGGCTGGCCCTCCAGGAACAGGAAAGACGAGCCTCGCTTTGGCTCTTGCGAATAGCCTTGGGTGGGAGACTGTCGAGCTCAATGCGAGCGATCAAAGAAGCTGGCCTGTAATATCAAGAATCGTTGGAGAGGGGGTTTTCAACGAGACTTTAAGTGATGAAGGGGAATTTTTGAGTTCTGCAGAGGGTAGGAGGAAGGTAATAATCTTGGATGAGGTTGACAACCTTCACAAGAAGGAGGATGCAGGAGGTGAGGGGGCACTTTTGAAGATTATAAGAAAAAATCCCCTTCAGCCAATGATTCTCATAGCAAACGATCCCTTCGCCCTGTCGAAAGATCTCAGAAACCACTGTAAAGTTATCAACTTCAGAAGGGTCGATTACAGGTCGATAGTGAAGGTTCTTCAACGCATCTGCAAACTTGAGGGAATAAGGGCTGAAAACGATGCTTTGGTTCTGATAGCAAAGAATAGTACTGGCGATCTTAGAGCTGCGATAAACGATCTTCAGGCGGCGGCTGAAGGAAAGGAGAGGCTTACAGTAGAGGATGTGGCCACCACGATCAGAACCCAGCAAACGGACATCTTCAAGGTTATACAGAAGGTCTTCAAGAGCTTTGATCCGGAAGTTTATTCGATGACAATGCTGTTGGATGAAACCCCCGATAACGTCATCTGGTGGGTTAGTGAGAATCTCCCTTTAGAGTATGGGAGAAATGATCTCCTGAAAGCCTCGCTTGTGCTTTCGAGGGCCGATATCTTCTTGGGGAGGGTGAGGAGGAGACAGTTCTATCGGCTATGGAAATATGCTGGTTATCTTATGACTGTTGGAGTTCAGCAGGCAAAGAAGGAGGAGAAAAGGGGATTCACAAGATATAAGGTTCCAGCGATGTGGCAGAGGTATGTCTACACAAGATCGAAAAGAGAGAAGCTCAAGAAGGTTCTGAGAAAGATTGGGAAATATTCCCATCTCTCCTCAAAGAAAGCATACACGGAGATGTACTATCTTATAAGGAGTTTGATCATCGATCTTGAAATTGAGAAAGCAGCAAAAATTGCTGCATTTTATGAATTCGACGAGGAAGATATAGAGTTTATAACTGGAGATGAGAAAAAGGCTGAGAGGATTTGGCATTACATCGAGGAGAAAAATCTGCACAGGGTTGATGAGAGTTTTCTTTCTGGTTATGAGGCTTTAGAAGTGAGTTTGGAATCAAGGGTTGAGGGTGTAGAAGATATAAAAGAAGATTTTGAAGAAGAACTGAAGGAAGAACGGAAAAAAGAAATAGAAAAGGGGAAAAAAGTGAAGACAAAAACACCAACTCTGGATACTTTCTTCAGTCCAGAATAGCTTGATCCTTCGTTATTATATCGATTTTTAAGATATGTTAGGAACTATTGAAACACCTTAGATTGGACAGAAAATAGGGTTATAGTTTTATAGATCATTTGATTACTTTCTTTCTCCTTTCAAATCTTTTCTTAATCTTTTTCTTTCCACCTTTTTTCTTTTATATATACTGCCGTATTAATGGAATGCTAACGGGCTATTTAAAACTCCACAAATGCTTCGACAGGCTTTCAGCATTCTTTACGACGTACTCTAAAGTCAAGTTTTTGAGCCATTCGACAATGTCATCATCGTAAATTATGTTCTCGCTTAATGGGATGCTAATTCCATCAATTTCAAAGTTCCTTATATGCAGACAACCCAAAGGAACCCTCGCCAACTTCCCGCTTGGAGTCTGAGAAGGATCTATAACAATGTAATTGTCTCTTTTCTCGTGTCCTCCGGTAATCTTGAAGCTAACCTTCTGCCTGATTTTTCTCACCCACATATCGGTCCATGACTCAAAAAGCACCCTTCCAGAATGAAATTGGAGCTTTTCCTCATAGAATTTTGGAGGCTGAGGTCGAGAAAGAAAGCAGTAAACGTGAAAACTCGAACCACTCCAGTAAACGGCTATGGATTCAACCAGTTCAAAATCCTCATAATCTTCCCTCTGCCTCTCCATTTCTTCAAGCAGGAGCCTTGTAACCTCAAGAGATTTGTCGGGCGGCAGGTTCGTTCTGTCAATGTCGATGAAGATCCTGTCAATCAGTTTGCCTTCTCCTTTACCATTTGTTGCGTAAAAAAACTCGGAGTACTTTCTTGGCACGAAATACCTCCACAGCAAAATTTGTCTTTCGTTTAACTGGTTTTTTACTTCTGAGAGGTGGCGATTCGCCCTTGACTGTAAAAATTCATTATCAATGTGATTGAAATCCTCTATCCAAAGTTCCCCAAGCTTTCCAGCTCTATTAAGGAAGTATGGCACCTTTGCCTTAGGTACCCAGGTTTTAGATGCTATCTCTCTCCCCTTTAAGAAAGCTTCCAAATAGGGAGCAACCTCGCTATAAAGGCCAAGAACATCGAGCTCACCGTATGGTTTTAGGATGTCTGCTTTTTCGCTGGCCATTGTATCTAATGGTTGGATAACCACTTAAATTTTGACCTTTAACATTTTGCTTTGGGGATCTTATGCTCAATCCATTTCAATCAATCTAAGACTTCATCACCTCAAATTCGTTGCCTAAAGTTTTTTATCATTCCAGAATACTTGTTTTATGCCTAGAGAACCTATATATTTCGAGTCGATTGAAGTGGGAGATAGAATAGAGTCAATTCCGAGAACGATTGTTGAATCTGATATCTGGCTTTTTGCCTATCTTACCGCCGATTTCTTCCCCCTCCACACAGACGTTGAATTTGCCAAAAAAACACCCTTTGGGCAAAGAATAGCTCAAGGAATGCTCGTACTCTCCATAGCTCTTGGAATGGTAGATCAGGTGATTCTCTCCAAATACGATGTAAGCTCGGTAGTGGCTTTTTATGGACTCAAGGATGTAAGATTCTTGCGACCGGTTTTCATAGGGGACACGGTAAAAGCTGTGGCAAAAGTTGCGGATAAGAGAGATAAAGGCGGAGATCTAGGGATCGTTACATACCATTTGGAAGTAAAAAATCAGAGGGAGGAGATAGTTCTAATCGCTGAGTACTCTGCACTCATTCGAAAAACTCCCCCAGAATAATTTCTTTCAATTTAATCCTATCCGCTTTTCCGAGTCTCGTTAAGGGGATTGATTCCCTTACCAGTATTTTCTTCGGAATCTTGAAATCTGCAAGCTCTTTTTTGCAAGCCTCTATGATCTCCTCTTCAGTCACGCCCTCTCCGGGCTTTGGAACGATTGCCAGCCAGACAACCTCTCCGTAGATCTCGTGAGGGATGCCAAAAGCTGCAGCAATTGCAACCTTGGGGTTCTTCATCGCAACCTCCTCAACTTCAGAAGGCAGGACTGTATAGCTGCCAACCCTTATTACTTCTTTTTTCCTTCCTACGATGTACAGCTCGTTTCCCTTCATGTATCCAAGATCGCCGCTTACCCAGAATCCATCCAAAAATCCTTTTTCCGTTTCTTCAGGCTGATTAAAATATCCTTTGCTAACCATTGGCCCTTTGACGAGTATCTCTCCAACCACCCCTTCTTCCACTTCTTCGCCCTTCTCGTTTACTATCTTTATTTCAACTCCCTTGAATGGCACCCCTACGTATCCCTCGGTAAATTTTTCTGCTGGGTCTTTGGGAGTTGAGAAGGTGGCAAAACCAGCGGTTTCTGTGGATCCATAGCCTACGCCAATTTTTTCACACCAAGATAGCATCCGTTTTAGAAGCTCAGGATTGAGTTTCTCTCCTGCTGTAACAAGCAGTTCAACTGGTGGTAGGGTTAAATTAGAACTTGCTATTGAGAAGATCAATGCAAACATTGTTGGCACTCCACCGAAAAATGGTATCTTTTCTTCTGAAAGCTCTTTTAGGACTATATCTGGTCTCCAGTGATCAATTAAGACCATTTTAGAACCATTAATCAATCCAACGGAAAGAAGTTCTGTTGTCCCACCGACATGACTTGGAGGTAGATGGACGAGGGACTTCATTCTTTCTTCCCTTCCTATATAACTCAAAATACTCTTCAGCTCGACGATAGCCATCGATATGACGTTTTTATGAGATAGCAGCGTGGCTTTTGGCACTCCCGTTGTACCACCCGTAAAGATTATCAGAACGTCCTCATCCGGTGATTGGGTAATAGAATCCTTTAAAGGCTCCTCCTTGAGAAGATCTTTAAAGTAAGGTTCTGAGTTTAGGAAAAAGACCTCCGGATCACCAATTTCTGCTTTAATCTCAGCCAAAGTGGATTTTATGTCATTTTCTTGAAAGCTATCGAGTGCTATTACCACTTTAGGCCTTGCATGGCCAAGAAATCCTCTGAGTTCTGTAGCCCTATACCTCACATCCATCGGCACACAAATTGCCCCCACCTTGGAGCATGCTACGAATGTGTAGGCATATTCTGGGCTCATTGGAAGTACGGTTGCAACTCTATCCCCTTTCTTTACTCCAAGTTTGACAAGGGATGCAGCTAATCCATCAACAAAATTCTTGAACTTTCCGTAGCTGATCTCATTGCCCTTGAATTTTAAAGCTGGGTAGCTTCCATCAACCTCTGCCCAGTAGTCAAGATACTGCCACAAAAAGTCGAATTCCTTGATCATGGTAGAATCTCATTTTTATAATTATTAAATTTTATGATTTTATGATTTATCGATCAGGAAAGATTAATAGAGGATCAAGGGAGTATTTGATGATAAGAGTCCCTAGGGCACTTGACAATGTTGGAAAGACGGGACAGATATATAAATTTGAGATATGTGTGTACAGCTCTCTTAATCATTGTATCGGAAATAAAGCTAAAAGTTTAAATTTCCAGAGTCAGGAAAGGAGGATCTCTAAACTGGAAAGAGATATTGAGGGGATAATAGAGATCGTTAAAATGAATAAACCTGCTACGATTTATACTTTAAAAAAAGAATGGGCTCGCCCGGATTCGAACCGGGGACCTTTGCCTCGTCAAGGCAACGTCATAACCAGCTAGACTACGAGCCCTCGTGTTGTATTCTTATGCTTTTGGTTTATGAAGTTTATGGTGCTGCTAGCTAAAAACCCTTATATCTGTATTTACTGAGTAAGAAGCATGAAGAACATGAAGAAACTGATTAAAAGTACTGATGTCAAATCAGTCCTCATCGCGGTCACGGTTACAATCTTATTTTCCCTCACAATTTTCCTATTTCTTGCACAATCCACAGCTAGAGCTGAGATAGTGGAGGTTGATATAAACGGAGAGATAAACGAAGGCACCGTAATTATCGTTGAAAAGGCGTTTGAGATGGCTAGAGAAAGAAATTCTACAGCGATACTTATTGTCTTGGACACACCTGGTGGACTCGTCTCGTCAACGGAGAAAATCGTTTCGCTCATTCTCAACAGTGAAATTCCTGTTATAACCTATGTTCACCCACAAGGTGCATTTTCTGCTTCTGCAGGCTCATTCATACTCATTTCCGGCCATATAGCAGCGATGTCCAATGGAACTTCTACTGGAGCAGCAACGCCTGTTGGAATGGGAATTACCGGAACTATGGTTGAGAACAAAACCATAAACTACATCGCCAGCTATGCAAGAAGCATTGCCGAGAAAAGGGGAAGGCCAGTTGATATAATTGAGAAGTTTGTGACTGAAAGTCTGAGCCTCACAGCCAGGGAGGCGTATAAAGCTGGCGTCATTGATTTCATTTCCGATTCAAAAGAAGATCTGATAAGAAAAATCAATTCTGAAAAGATTGAGATTAATGGTAAAATCCTTCATTTAGATAACAAAATAGTGGTAGTTAAGAAGCCCCTGCAAGCAAAGATTTTTGATTTCATATCGAACCCTCAAATCGCCACAGTTCTCTTTTTAATTGGAATTTATGGTCTTATTTTCGGTTTAACCTCTCCTGGGATTCTCCCTGAGACAGTGGGTGTGATATGTCTAGTTCTTGCACTTTTTGGTTTTGGAGCGATAGGAATCAATACCCTTGGAATTCTTTTAATCTTACTGGGAATAGCGTTTCTCGCTGCAGAATTGCTCACCCCAACTTACGGTATTCTTGGTTCTGCATCAGTTGTATGTATAACTCTTGGCGCTTTAATGCTGATTGATGAACCTCTGATGCCTCAGGCCTTTTACCAATCCTTTAGGACCTTTATCATTGGCTTGGGTATCGGACTTGGGGCTTTGATGACCTTCATCCTAATCAAGGTCGTTCAGCTGAAGAAGCAGAGGAAAAAAGTTGGAGGAGAAGCCATTATCAATCAGAGGGGGAAGGTTGTGAAGTTTGAGGCTGGAGAGGGAATCGGGAGGGTTAGAGGAGAGCTATGGAAAATAAAAAGCTCTGATGAACTCAAAAAGGATGATGAATTCAGAGTCGTGGATAGGGAGGGACTCACACTTATAGTCAGAAAAATTTAAGTGGCAGTCTAAAGCCTTCATGCTGGTATGATGGGTAATGATCTAGAAAAGAAACTTCTTGGGGAAACTTTGAAGTGGATTAAAAGAGCCGAGGATGAATTCTCAAAGGTAAAAACAGCTTCCGACTCCAGGTTTATAAAGAACATAGAGGCCTACATTAAGGATTCCAAGTATTTTCTTGAGAATAAAGATCTGATTAGAGCATTTGAATGTGTGATATGGGCTTGGGCTTGGATAGAGATCGGAGAAGAGGTTGGGATGATTTTAAAAGAAAATACAAGTAAAAACGGCGATTAATGTAAGTTAATGTAAATGTAAAAACTGCTCCTTAAATTAGGTTATATATAACAGATAGATTTAATCATCTTTTTACCAGCTTCCCCCTCAAATCTGAGTGATATTTCACCGTCTCTCGTTTTTACAACGATTTCAGCCCCATCCTCATAAATACATACTTTTAGACGATTAATGCATTCTTCTACGATGTTATGATCTTTTTTTATCTTAATCTTGCCCTTACACTCCTCCTCGAAAAACGCTTTGGTCTTCAGGAATCTCTCAAAATCTCTAAGTGCCTCAACCTGTTCCGAAAGTTCGATGTAACTGTTGAAAATGTTTTTTAGTCTTTTTGTAACTTCATCGGCAGAAAGATTGAGCTTGTAGATCATGTAAGCCCCCAGAATGCATCCTGTCTTGCTTTTGCCAAACTGGCAGTGCACAGCTACTGGCCCATTAACAGAATCTATAAAATGAACGGCATCTGCCATCTGATCGAGATATGGGGGCTTAAATTCGGAAAGTGGGATGTGGAAATACTCGAAATGTTTGATTTCCTCAAAATCAAGTGGCCTCTCTGTTAAGGTCAATATACCCTTATATCCCATTTCTTTGAGTTGAGTGAGAGCCTCCTCGTCAGGATATCCCATCCCTGCAAGCTTGTTTTCGATGATAACTCTGAAATTTGTGAGTCCCATGTCTTCTAGAAATCTACCAGATCAAATAAATTTTTCTCTCATTTTTATGGAAATTCAAAACCAAATAGATGTAAAGCCAATTGGGTTCTAATTGGATTTTAAATTGAATTTTAATTAAGTTTACACTAATGTTTCAATTTCTCAATGATTTCTCTGCAGAATACAGGGAGATCATCGGGCATTCTCGATGTTATAATATTACCATCAACAACCACTTCTTTGTCCTCATAAACGCCACCGGCGGCAATAAGATCATCACGAATTCCAATCCAGGCAGTAAGCCTTAAACCTTTCACAAGTCCTGCCGACACCAAGAGCTGAGGGCCATGACAAATGGCTGCAATGATTCTGTCTGAAAATTCCCTTACAATTTTTACGGCTTCTTCATTGATTCTAACTCTCTCCGGAGATCTACCCCCCGGTACGATTAGTGCTGAGAACTCCTCAGGAATGACTTCCAAATAAGTCAAATCTGGATTTACAGTGTAACCATGCTTTCCGGTTTTTGTTTCCCTGTCTGAAGATGCAACAAGCACTTCTATGCTTTCCTCTTCGAGTCGATAGAATGGATAAAAAAATTCGAGATCTTCAAAATCATTTTCAAGCAAAAACAGAACCTTAAGAAATTTCATAAAAGGATTGAAAAAGAGAGATTAAAAAACTTTCTTCCCATTAACTAATCTCAAAATTAAGGGATTCTAAGTCGTTTAATTCATTCATTAACTGCTCGATCTCATTTATGTCGTCCGTGAGATTTGCCAAATCACCAAGAGTTTCATTTCCCCCGAGTTCTGGGATTGTTTGCTGGGTTTGTTGAGTTTGCTGGGTTTGTTGAGTTTGCTGAGTCTGTTGAGTTTGCTGAGGTTGCTGGGTTTGTTGAGGTACTTGAGTTGTTTCTCCTGGTGTCTCAGTTTTTTCTATTTTTTTAGTACAGCCCATTGTTAGAGCTGCCAAAAGTATTAGAATAAAAATCAAGCAAAGCTTTCCATTTATTCTACTCATCCTACCTATTTTACTCACTTTCCTCTTCGATTTCATTTTATCACCTAACATCCATATAAATCATAAAAGAATGTAGCATACTTCACAGTAGCATCCTAGCATGCTGTTCCTATACAGACTGTTGTTTCATTGTTATAGCTGAATTCCTGCATCGGTGTGTCGGGAAGCTTTTTAACTCTGTAATATCCCGTACCATTTAGATAGAGTGAGCCCTTCCCTTTAGCGAATAGAGTTATGTTTTCTCCTATTATGCTCACAGTTATATCCTTGCCCCTAACGATTGCCTTCCCCACACCCTCGTAGATAACCGTGTTGTTGGTCTCATCTTTTGTTGGACTCCCGAAGCCGACTACAGAAACTACTGCATCGATTGGTGAAACGGTCAGAGTTCCATTTCCTCTAACGTTCACGATCGCATCACCGCTTAACCTAGCTGTTCCATTCCCGTGAGCCCAAACCTCTCCGGTTTCATTCCCAAAGAAGATCTTCCCATGAGATGCTTTCTCTCTCCACCTATGTATGAACTTCTTTATGTCTTTGAAGGCTTCTTTGATTTCTTTGGTAGCCTCTCTCAGCTCCTTGTTTGCCTTGTTAATCTTTCCTTCCTCGCAAAGAGCTAGAGCACTGTTTACTGACTCGTTTGCATTCTGAAGATGATCTGAGTATTCATCTAAGATGGCCTCAAGTTCTGAGGTGTCGAGCCCATAAGCCTCAAGCTGCTGTATCCTTTCCTCGAGTCTCACCTCGACGCCTTCTGCCTTCTGAATAACAATCTGAAGCTTAAGGGCTGCTACCTGTCCTACCATTACTCTAAGATTTAATCTTATCTCATTCCATGCCTGTCTCATCTCTCTTGCAGCCTCTCTCAGCTCTTCAGGAGTCTGGGAATTGTTTATTTTGGCTCTCTTTTCCTCAATTGTGTTAATATATTCACCAATCTCTGAAAGGAGTTCTTGCTTCTTCGCGTCATCAATTTTTGAGTTTTCAATGTAAATTCTGAATCTCTCAAGCCATCTCTCGGCAAAGTTGCAGCCATTGAGCAGAAATCCTTTGGCATGGTTAAAAGCCATCTGATTCCTTAAATCTTTATACTTCTGATGAGTCTGGATGTATTTTTGCTTGGCCTCCTTGTATCTCTCCCATGCCTCTTTATACTTTTCATACTTCTCCTTTGCCTTTTCTTTTGCGTGTGCATGTTCAAAATTGGGTTGTGCCGCTACAACAGCCATTCCCGCCACGATCAACACGAGCATTACCGAAATTACTTTAACCCATTTCATCGCCATCACCGATCAAAAGCTTTGTTTCTGAATTTATAAGCATACTTTTGTCTTACTGATGATTATGAGATAAAAGAAAGCAAGAAAAGCTTTATAATCCTTTATAAGTCTTTAAACAAGTTTATTTTTCCTTAAAGAGCAGAGTCGTGATCCCAGAATGTATTTAGAATTCTGCTGTGAATTATTCAAAATTATTCAACAATATCAGCACCCTCGAGCATGATCTCAATAGCATTTTGGATGAATTTCACATTATCCCCAGCTTTCATTGGCTCATTAGAGAACACATCGCAAGAGAAAACGATAAGATTGTCATTCCTTATTGCAAGATTGACATCCTTACCCGCCTTCATGATGAGTTCACCCATAAGTGCTCTCGTTGTCCGATTTCCATTTAGGATCACTTTCCATCCATCAGCAGATATGTGGTATGCATTAAATGCAGCTATATTCTCCACATCCTCAAAATACTCTTGAGATTTCATCGAGGAAGCGGAAAGAATTATCTTACTCGGATCGGAGAGATTGCTTGACTCGTCTATAACTTCAAGAACATCTTCCAAAAAAATTCCCTTAGCGTTCAGCCAGTGTTTGGACCTCTTCGATTTTAGATGGAGAGAATAGGAATCGGGTTTGATGAACATCACTTTAATTTTCGATAGGCTTGAAACTGCCGGAATCTCATTTTCAGATGGTTCTTTAAGCAGGAAAAAGACATCGTATCTGAACTCTGAGTTACTTATCCATGAAAGATCAGGATTGAGCTCAGAAATAAACTCAACCTCGAAATCTATAGATAGCAAAGCTTCTTCGAGTTCTCTGTAGATGTAGGGCTCTTCTTCAGTTACTATCAGCGCCCTGAAATCCATACCTTAGCAATTTCAAATAAATATAAAAAGGTTTGTTTTGCTAGCAAAAATCCTAGACCGCTTAAAAGCCAAGGTTTCTGGGCCAGCAAAAAAATTATAAATCTGGGAGGTGGCTATAACTATCATTCATCTTGTGCTCCGGTGGTGTAGCCCGGCCAATCATACGGGACTCTCGATTCCGTGACCCGGGTTCAAATCCCGGCCGGAGCACTAAACTTTGCTTTTTTATTAAGGGGTTGAGTTAAAGATTGAACCGAAATTTCTATAAGCTTTCAACACGATTGATTATTAAAAATTGGGAGGTGTAGAGACTTGTTGTTTGTCGCTATTGTAGAGTGCATTCTCGAGAGGATAAAGGAATTAGCTGAATTCGCGGCGAAGCGAGGGCCCATAAGGGGAATTAATTTGGTTGGAAACTACGGAACTCCTGTGGGTAAAGGAGTTACCATACTAGAAGCAGATAGTGAAGAGTCTGTTTTTGCCTATTTCTCTCCGATGCTTCCTTTCTTTAGAAGAGTAGAAGTCTATCCAGCTTTATCTATGGAAAAAGTGATGGAATTCGCAGCTTTAATGAAGTCCTAAATTCCTAAACAAATAACCTCTTTCATTTTTGGGACGTTTTAAAGTCCTCTGAAAAGAGGGCACGTGAATCGAGAATATAGTTCCTTTGGCACGCACATACACCGAATCGGAAGAGAGACTCTTAAACCCGATAATTTAAACAAACATTTAAACCTATCCTGGATCACTCGTTTTTTAGGCGATAGCCACCATTGATGAGATTATTCCCAAAATGCAGCTTACAGGTCTCAGTGAAGATCACACATGGGCAACTATAACTCAACTACATGAGCATATAGGGCCGATTCAGCTTTCAAATCAAAAAATCAAATAATATGAATTTTATTTACTTGTTCCTTTCGCACGGTCATAAGTAGACCTCCTGCTCCTACTACCCCTACACCTAAGATACTGATATCTAAATCGTATCTTTCCTCAAAATCAAGATAACTTTCGTAAGCCTCTTTGTCATTGATAAGCCGTTTGAGTAGTTCTGGTTCTACAAAACGGCTTAATGTGCCAGGAGCAGAAATTTTCTCCACTCAACACCCTTTTTTCTCTAGCAATTCTTTGATTTCGTTTGGTGTGAAGGCGTGCCAGCCTGGAAAAAAGTTGGTTGTAAACGCTTGAACTCTTCGGTAACCACCAAGGTTCCTGTATCGTATACTTCCAACACGGTTTTTAACTTTCCAAAGTGCTTGAGGTCGAAATCTACCCCCTCTGGAATAACACCTAATCTATTTATTACACACAACACGAGCCTTGATTTGGTAACTCTTACGAGTTCAGAAAGGGCAGTTTCATATGTGTTGTAGCAAAAAGACAGAGGCGAATCCAAACACAATACTAAGTCAAAATCATTATCTCCAAATCCAGAAAGGTCATCTATACTGCCCTGAACAAACTCTATGGTAGTGATTCCGCAAGAATGAGTCTTTTTGCGTGCAATTTCAAGCATTTTAGGAGAGATATCCAAGTGTACAACCTTGTGCCCTTTTATTTACTTTTAAACATACAATTCTGGACAGTACATTTATTTATGTTTTACAGTTTCATGTTTTTTACAGTTTCATAAAATTTCTAGCTTAAAACATCGAAAACATAATGAGAATTCCATCAAAGATAAATACAATCACTAAAATCTCAATATTATGGGAGAGACTACCCTCAAAGTGATCTTATGGATTTTACCATGGTTGTTACTTATTTCAGGTATTGGTTACGGGTTGTATCAGTCCGATGGCGATATTGAACATTTCATGATCGGAAATTTACCAACAATTCTGCAAAAGTTTTCAAAAATAAAGATTTCCAAAGATGATTTTGGACTGAAAAAGATAGATATTGCAGGAAAAAGTATCGTTGCCCAGTTTTATTTTGATTCGCCCTTTCCATTTCCTGTGAAAATAAAGGATATTTTGATACAAGGTGAGGGTAAGAAAAGCAATGTCGAGTTTGAGATAGAGCTAGAAAAGGAGGTCATGATCCAACCACACGAAAACTCAACTTTAACTCTGAGGGGAAACCTACCTTTAAATTTGGAGAAGGAAGAAATCGAGCTAAAGAAGGCTAAGATAATCATGGAGATTCTAGGTATAACAATTGAAATTCGGGAGGGAAGGGGAGCGAGATGAGTGAGACAATCGAAGTAAGCGAGAAACAAGGAGACTCAAAAGGTGAGAGAAAGATAAATGTGGTTGGGTTATTCACAGGGATTTTAACAATCCTTGTGCCATTTTTGGGAGCATGGTGGGAGTTAAGAATTGGTGAGGCTTTCTTCTTTTCTTTGAATCCGTTCAACCCAGAGGTGATTCTTTTTGGAGAAAAGACAATGATTCCAGTTATTTACTGGCTTGGATTCTCTTTCAGGATACTGATAGTTCTCTCAGGAGGTTTGCTCATCCTCGGATCAATTTCTTCAAAATGGTGGTCAAGGCATTTGGTAAAATTCGGCTCATCAAAACTTATATGGGTTGTTGCAGGGACTTTTATTTCCATTCTGCTCTTAAACCTAGGAATCCCTGGTTTTGAATTACCTTTTAAGATTCCGCTCAGCGGAGTTTCAACTGAAGTATTAAAATTAGAGAATGCCAGGATAACCTTTCAGATTTATTCTAGGTTTACTGAGACTTTCTGGATTGCAACATTCACTTCAGTATTAGGAGTTTACGTCAGGTTAAAATCTAAATGAGGTTAAAGAAGGATTTAAACCACATCAATTCCATGGTTCATATTCAATCAAACAAAATCAACAACAATTATCCTGCCATTCTCAACATCGTCATCGGAAAGCGACACCACTCGGGTTTCATTTCCTGCAGTTATTCTGTATTCCGACGCTTTAACCGGATAGGTTGTTTCTTGGGCATAGGGAACTATGAACTCGTATTTACCATCGACAACTTTTGAAACTTGCTGATATACAAAGGTCCTGTTCTGGTTTGTTGTGATGTCTGCTGAGATTCTGACTTCCTTCACAGATCCGCCAACCTTCCCGGTTATCTTTGCTCCTTTAACGTATTCAAAAACCTTGACATAGCCAGTTGATGTTACAGGCACAATCTCTCCTTTTGTGTAAGCTGAATCATAGATATAGCGATAAAGCATTTCAATTGTCAGGCTGGTTTTCGATTCAAACCCACTTTCGTAGACCATTCTGTAGTTTTTAAGACCGCTTCCATCCATTATATGCAGTCTTGCCTCCATAGTTTTGAAATAATTCTCAGAAGGGACATTAATTACTGTGAGAACCTTCGATCCTGAGGGTATGTTAAATTTGGAGAGAGCTATCCCGAGTTGTCCCTTTGGTGTTATGTAAACGTAGCCGGGGCCGATGTAGTAAAGTTTGCTCGCCTTCTCAAGTGTTCCCTCAGCCCAGACAGCCATAGCATAGAACTTGCCCGTAGCCATTAGAACATCACTTATCACATACTTAACACCGAGCTTGTCTGCAATTTCATTTGCCTCGCTTTCATTGTAGGCTGTGAAGAAAGGAGCCGCTCCTGGAACATTGTTGTATTTATTGCCTATCCCCTGCTGAAATGGATTGGCATTGGGTATGCGGTGAGCTATGGCTGTTATCCAATGGCCGTAGTCCCACCAACTCATCACACCATACGTTCCCTCAGGATAGTAGGGGTAAGGTTTCTTAAGATCAGGCGTTGGTTGATATAGCTCATAGTAGAATTGATCATACATTTCTTTACCTGGAGTATTGTTTCGCATCCATACCAAAGCATCGTACCACTGCTTGTTTATACCGCCGGCTGAATATTTGCTCTGGAAATTTGCATCTGCGATCGTTGGATAGAACAGAATGATGATGAAGAAAATTGCTATAATCGGTTTGGTGAAGCCTACCTTTTTCAAAGCATCCTCTTTGTTTATCGCTGCCTGGATAAATTCATAGAATTTAAGTTTATCGAGCAAGGCATCGAGCATTACAGCTGCAAAAACAGCTGAAACGACTCCGAAATAATATGCGAATCTATTCTGGCCAGCTAAAGCTATGAGCATTGCAAAGCCCCAAACCAAAGCGAGAAGGTACAAGGGTTTTCTTTGTTTGATCAGAAGGTATACTATATAGATCATACCTGGAATTGCAAAAAAGAAGGTCATGCTGAAGTTGCCCCATGCATTTGCCAGGCTGAACTCGCCGTTTTGGATGAAAAAGGGCTGGATTTCTGCAACCGTTAATGCCCCTCCTTTAGGTTGAATAACACCTATAACCCTATTGAAAAGGTTAAAAAAGTCAGGTGAGATGATCGAAATTACATAAGCGGCAATACCTACTAAAATAATAACTATGGTAGGAGAAGCGTATTTACCTTCAATTCCGATTTTTCTATAAAATCCCCTCTTCTCAAGATTTTCGATTAAATGAAATATGATTATGATAAAAGCCAAACCCAATAAAACGATCAATTGAAATGGCGTATAACGAGTAGTGGAAAAAGTTGGAGCCTTGAAAGCAAATGGGAGGTACATAAGCGAGGCGACTAAAAAGACTACAATACCGATAATGGCAAAGTTCTCCGTTTCATTTTTTAAAAGAGGTTTAAAAAGATAAAGTAAAAATATATAAAAAACAATAATAAGACCAATAACAAATCCAGGCGCCCAAGCTAGCAAGTAGAAACCCAAAAAGAGTCCAGTCAAAATAGGCAAAACAATCTTTCTTCCATTTCTTATGTTTTCTCGTGCCCCTCTACCTTTCCACACCTCCAACGACAACACAAAAAATGCTAAGGTGAAAGATTGCCAAAAAACTTCCCATATGTGGTGATCATTAAAACTGAGAACACTCCTATGCAGAAGCTGACCTGGAATGATTACTACGAGCAATGAGGCAATGACGCCAGTCTGTTTATTAAAAACCCGTGAAGTGAGGATATAGACTGGAATTGCGAGTAATACTCCACCAAAAGCCGGAATAAAAGAGATAGCCGTTCTTACAGATTCCAAATTATTTGCGCCAGTAATTTTGGCAAAAAATAGACTCAAATAAACAAGGAAAGGCCCAAAATGAGTATAGGTACCATAAGGAAAGTTCGTAAAGGGATCAAACCAGATCCTATCTGGAAAATTCCTTAGTGCTGAATCTATAAGTCTAAAATAATACCATGGATCATTTCCACTGAGTCTTGCACCTTCCATCCAAAACACGAATACAGAATTCCAAGGGTTTAAGATTCGTATATATAAGCCGATAATAATTGCGAGTGCGATGAAGAACCAATGCCAGTAATCAGCTTTTTTCGACATCAGGGAGGGGATAGAGGAAAGAGATTTAAACTTTTTTATTAGTCTTGAAGACGAGAGCTAATTTAAACCCTTTTAATTACGACATTCTAACAGAGGCACCAGCTTTATTAAGGCAAAGGATAATTTGCATTTGTGAAGGTTAGCGTGATAATCGCAACATATACACCAAACATGTTCGAACACTTTAAAGAGTGTGTTGAGAGCATACAGAATCAATCATATAAAGATGTTGAAATAATCTGCATCATAGATGGAAATAAAAAATATTTTGAAAGAATAAAGGCCGAATTTCCGGATATGACTATCCACCTCAATGAGAAGAATTATGGCCTGCTCGTAAGCAGAAATAAAGGGGTAGAACTCGCGAGTGGTCATGTGATAGCCTTTATTGATGACGATGCGGTTGCAGATAAAAACTGGATTGAAGAATTGGTTAAAATGTACAAGGCTGGAGCGATTGCAGCTGGGGGAAAACTCTTGCCTTTATGGCTTACCAAAAAGCCAAGCTGGCTACCAGAAGAATTCTACTGGATGATCGGAGCTACACATCTCGGATTCCCCAAAAAAGTTACAGAGGTAAGGAATACGTTCGGATCCAATTTGAGTTTCAAAAGAGATGTTTTTCTGGAATTGGGTGGCTTTAATATAATGATGGGAGGTATTAAAGGCAGTAGAATGCTGCAGAGTGGAGAAACAGAGCTTTGTGAGAGGATGAGGAAAGCGTATGGGAAAGGTGTGATGTATAATCCGAATGCTGTAGTGTATCACAAAATATTTGAGAATCGAATAAAACTCAGTTTTCTCATTAAAAGGGCGTTCTGGCAGGGGTATTCGAAGGCTGTGATGGAAAAGATAGTGGGAGAGATCAAAGAAGAAGAATTTTACCTGAAATTCTTACTGAGAGCCTGCCTCTCAGTAAGAATTACAAACATGCTAAAAGGGTCTGTTGGAGATGCGATTAAAATTCTGATGATTTTACTCTTTTCTTTTATAGTAGGTATGGGTTATCTCAGAGGTTGTTTAAATTCGAAGAAACTATTCTCTTGACAAACTGACAATGAAATCGAGTACACAGAAAATCTTATTCAAATCAATTAAAATTGAAATTATAATATTTAATTAATCTCATAAAAAAGAATTGAATAAAGAAGATGCCTTATTAACAAATGTCAGATTTCAATGTAGGAGAGAAATGGAGGGCGCTAAGAACGGTGTTGAATGCTCCTGAAAAGCCAAAATGTTTGAGATGTTATAAAGTGTTATCTATGAGATGACAGGAAACTTTTTAATGAGAGGAAACTTGTAAAATTTCTGAATGGAGAAAAAAATTAAAGTAATGTGGTTAAAACCAGCTAAAGGAAAGGTAAGTATAGGTAGATGGTTAATTTCTGAGACTCTGAAAGAAAAAGGTTTCGATGTTGACACTGTGGAATGCTCAGGTTTAGAGATACTAAGGAAGTTTTCAGAGCAGTTAAAATCAGATCTAAAATCAGATTACAGTATTGTTATAGGTACGACACACTTCGGTTTGGCCATTGGGGGTTTGACAAAAATTTTGTTTAAAAAAAAATTCATTGCAGATTTTGTTGATGATTATGAGACAATTTTCAATACGATTCCAAGGTTTCTTTATCCTATTACTTTTACTTTCATTTTGCTTGAAAAGTTGGCTTTAAAAGTGGCTGATACTGTTATTGTTATCCCTCACGAGAATTACCAAGAAATTTCTAAATTCAAAAAAGATGTTTTTAAGACAAATTTATGTATAAACTTAGAGAAATTCATTTCTTCCGATAACACTCTGAGAGATTATGCCATAGAATTAATCGAGAGGAACGGTGTGGACCTAAATAAACCATTAGTAATTTATGTTGGAGGTTTCAATGAGATCTATAATCTCGATCTCCTCGTTGAATCCATGAGATTTTTGCCAGACATTCAGCTAGTTATGATTGGTGGTGGAAAACTAGAGAACAAACTGAAGGATTTAAAGGAGGGGCTAAATCTGAAGAACGTTTATTTCTTAGGATATTTGCCGAATGAAGTTATTGCTGAAGTGATGAAGTTGTGTGATGTAGGTGTCACACTATGCGGAGTTCCAAGACAGTTAAAAATATACGAATACCTTGCCTCTGGCTTAAAAGTTGTTGTGTCAGAAAGTGTTTTAAGTAGTGAAGATTTTGAATTCGCTGAATACTGTATAGGGGTAAACTTAGATGCTAAAGATGTGGCTGAGAAGATTAAAATTGCCTTGAAAGTATCAAGGAAAAGGAACAGAAATAAGAAACTAATGAAGTTGCTTGAGAAATATAGCTGTCGTAGAATTGCCGAGGTTTATGCGCGAGTGATTAGAACTTTATCTTAAGAGAGAGCATGAAACTCCTTGTAATAGGCTGGGATGGTGCAACGTTTAATCACTTAGAGAAAATCAGACCAAAATTTTACAGAAAACTTCACAGGCAAGTTTTGCTTCCAGAACAGTTTTGGCAAAAGAGAGAGATAGATTCTGGAGCAGCTTGGACAACGATAACAACTGGGAAACCTTTTTTTGAGCATAAAATTCTCTCTATTTCTGGAAAAATCGAAAACGAGACGCTTTTTAAACTATTTTCTAAAATAGACCATCTGATACCCTCCAATCTTTTTGGGAGAGCAGTAAAATTGTGGTTAATGAGTAAGCTTTTCTACAAAAATCCACCACTATCGATAGATGTAAAATCCCCACGAATTTGGGAATTGATTCCAAATTCACTCGTATGGAGTGTTCCAGTCACACATCCACCCAAACCAATTCATGGAGTTTGGGTCTCTGGGATACCCTATCCAGATTCTTACGGTGTCTACCCTAAGAGAATCGAAAGAAAATTGAAAAGAATCTTTCAAGGAGAGCCTAAAAGAGGTAATGATTTAAAGAAGTATAAAAGAGATTTATTTGAACAGCACTTTAGGGAGATTGAGGCTATTAGGTGGCTGTATGATCAATTTGAGTTTAACTTTGCGTTTATTGTTTTTGTTCTGCCTGATAGATTTATGCATGTTGAGGATAACTGGGATGAAATAGTAAAGCTATACAAAGTAATAGATGAGAGCACATCTGAACTGGTAAAATACATAAAACCAGATGAAGTTGTCATCCTGAGTGATCATGGGATGAGGAAAGAAAGAAGAGCTAAATGGGTACAAATTCATGATTCAAGAGGAGGGATTATTGCTTCGACTGATAAGAAACTACTTGTAAAAAATCACCTCGAATTTTTTGAAATGGTAAAAAACTATTATCAAAAGGTGGATGAAGTATGACCAAACCTGAACTAACATACTGCATTCTACATTACAATAAACTTGACAAATTGAAAAACACAATTAGGCATATAGAAAAAAACACCCCAATACCCTACCAAGTATATATTTGGAATAACGGATTTATCGATCGTGAGATTGTCAAATACTTTAAAAGGCTTGAAAACAAGCCAGAGTATAGAATTATATATTGTGATAAGAATTTAGGAATATCTCTAGGAAGAAATATGTTATTAAAACTTGTTGATACAAAATATATGTTCGTTGTGGATGATGATATGTATATTTCAGATAATACGATTAATGTAGCATTGAATATATTTAAAAAATATAATATTGGAGCTATATCTTTTCCGCAATATGATTCCAAGATGTATTTATTATCTACATCGGGGCTAAAAATAAAAATTAAAAATAATATAATATATAAATATAAAATACCACTCCAAGAATGTGGATTTATTTATTGTGATGGAGTGCCAGCCGGTGCTATGTTTTTTAAAAGAGAATTGAAAAAATATTTCGAATATGATCCAAACTACAAAGTTGGTTTTGACGATTTAGATAAAACGTTACAAATATATTTTAGTAACTGTCCATACAGGCAAGTTGTTAGTTTTGATAGCTTCTTAGTACATGACCAAGTTAAGTATAAAGATAAAGCTGATTATCTTAAAATTCGTAGAGATTATAAGGAGCTTAGAAGATCATACACTTATTTCATGAGAAAGTGGGGGCTCAGATTGCCATTAATTGACCACATTTTATATAAATACATTTATGCTTTATCCTCTAGAGAAATTGTGATGATGTTAAACTATGGAATAAGGAAAATGTTTAGGGTCACATTTTAAACATCTTATCTTTTATTCTTGCAACCTCTAACATCGCTTCATACCTCTTCATTCTTCTTAATTCATAACCCAGAATTTTGAACAAATCATTTGCAACATCTTCTTTATCCTGAAAGATATTATACTTCTCTTTCGGATCTGTCTTTAAATCATAAAGTTCTATAGTTTTGCTAGATTTATCAATTATCAATTTATATCTATTGGTTCTTATTGCTCTTATACCATCATGCTCTGCAAAAACATACCTTTCTTCATTATTATCATCCAATTTTTGGATACTTTTACCCATTAAAAATTTATTATAGTTCGTTGATATTTTTAGTACATCAAGTATGGTGGGTGCTAAGTGTACATGAGATAACAAAAAATCTTCCTCTATCTCTAAATCTACCGGCCCATATATGACTAGAGGAACGTGTATCAATTCATCATAAAGTTTTCTCGAGTGGGAACATCCCCCATGCTCCCAAAATTCTTCGCCATGGTCTGAAGTAACAATGATAATCCAGTTATCATTAAATAACTCAAAAAGTTTGCCAATACAGTAATCAAGGTATTTAATTGTCCCAAAATAAAGCTTTAAATATATTTCCCGGTCTGATTTCTTTGCAAGTGTGGTGTATCTTCTTTGCTTTAAGCTGTAATAGAATCGATGTAATGGATTTCTAAGATTGGGTTCGGAAAATCTAAATGGTGGCTTGTAGGGGTGGTGACTATCCATAAAATGACACCAGAGAAATACAGGTGACTTATTTGACTTATTATTTCTTTGATTTTTTAAAATCTTTCTTATTGTTTCAACTAAAAGTTCTCCTCTGACTGATGGGATATAATCTTCATTAAAAGCGTACTTGAAATGGTCTAAAAATAGGTCAGCTCTTTCAGTGAGTCTACATCGAATTAACTTCCTTAGTAAAATTGTCCCGTAATTCTGTTTTAAGTTGAGAAAGATATCGAATCCCTTTTCAAATCCTAATGTAACTTCAACCAATGCATTTGTATTGATTCCAAAGGTTTTGTATCCTAATTTATTTAAAATTTGTGCCAATGTTTTTCGCTTTCTAATACCTTTATTAAATCCACCAAACATATTTGGATACGTACTTGTATGCAAAGAGATCAATGATGGTACTGTCGTGCTTGAATTTGAAAAAGCATTTCTGAAAACTAACCCCTCATTTGCCAACTTCTTAAAGTTTGGAAGCTTGTCTATATTTTCAAAAACCACGTCTGCTCTCAAAGAATCTGCTGTCACCAAAGCCACATTTGCTCGTCTCATACTTTTTTTAGTTCTTAACAGATAAATAAAAATTTAATGCTTTTGGATGAGAAAATGCAACAACTTTAAAAATTCTAAACGAGAAGTCAAAAACATGCGAATACAAAAATATTATACTTCCAAAGAATATACTCCTGATTTCAGAGAGTTGGCTGACATAAAAAGTATTGGGGCAAAAGATAGAGTGTTTCATTCTGTTAAAAGTGTGTTAGAAGATGATCCTGGGGTTATATTAGATGTTGGCTGTGGAAACGGGGTGATAGCTAAGCAATTTAAGAGAGACAACTTAGTGATAGGGTTGGAAATAAATAGAGAACTTGCTAATAAAGCAAAAGTCTATTTTGATGTAATCCTTTGCGATGCTGAGAGCTCATGGCCAATAAAAGATGGAGGGGTCGACGTTGTATATATGGGAGCTTTTTTGGAGCACGTTTTTGATTATGATTTTATATTATCCGAATCAAGAAGAGTGCTAAAAACAGGTGGTAAACTCATTATCTTGATTCCTAATGGAGTTAATCTAAAAGATAGAGTAATAATGTTATTTGGAAATCAACCGGAGTGGTACAGGATAAAAGGTCACATAAGATTTTGGACTTTACCATGGCTTAGAAAAGCAACTGAAGAACATGGATTTAAAGAACTGTACGCTATTGGCTTTCCCTATCCGACTAAGGAATGGATACACAAAATAAGAATACTTAACCCATTTTTTAGTTTTCTCGAGCGAAAATTTCCCGGATTGTGTAAATTATTAATATGGAAAGGTGAAAAGATATAATCATTTTTTATTTTTCTCAAGTAATTGTAGTAATCTGTATTGATTTATAATTTTTATATTTTTCTGAGATTTCAGGTAGCTTACAAATTCGAAAAATGTTTTAATTTTACTCTCTTCTATATTATTTGTTGTATAATTGTAAAGCTCCATCGGATGGGCCGTAAACGTAATTATCCTTTCGCCCCTCTCCAAGCGCTTTTTGAAAATACTTATGTAATCTTCTAAAGAATATTTTGAACCAAATAAATCTGGTCCTTCAATATCCAAATTCCAAATACCTATTGGAGCTATATAATAGGTTCCTCTGTGATTTGAAATAGCTTTAAAACCCACCAGCCTTACAGCCTTCTCAGTTTCATAATCACATGCAAGTCTTCCTGATCTATAGATATATACTCCGTGATTTAGACTATTTTCTATTTGTTCTTTAGCAATTTTTAAAAATTTTAATTCCGTTGACATGTTATAGGCTGTAATCACGTCCTCTTTAAGACCCTCAGGATAAGGATATGTGGCATCTATGATCTGATGAATGTGTAAGTGAGCGCCTATTGTCTGATTTCTGCTTTCTAAGTACTTTAAGAGGTTCGGATTATCTCTAGCTAAATTTGGCGTAACGTAAAAAGTAGCACTTATGTTGTTTCTATACAAACCATCGACCAATTGATAGAATGCACCTGAATCTATATATTTATAGGAGTTAAGCCTATATTTACCTCGAATCCAGTCTTCCTCGGTGTCAAATGTAAATATTATTATTATTTTGTTTTTGCTAATTTCAGGTTGAGGTTTTGGTACAAGTTCACCAAGTGTTGAAGGATAATTGCAAGCTAAAATAAAAGATAAACCAGAAAAAGCTACTATAAATACGATAAAAATCTTGGGGTTAACTCTCTTATAAATTCCAAACAACATAGCCAAAAGAATAAAAGATAGAAAGAAGAAGGATATGAAGGCTTTTAACCCATATCCAAAGTGTTCTACAAGAACGTTCAAGTTATGATGACTTAAAAATCTTATTGATCTCAACATAGAGAAAAGGGTTGCTAAGATAAGCGATGCAAATAAAATTGTTATGGTATTAATTACCCTCCTATGCTTTAAACAATTGAACATAGATCTTGTTTATATTTTGAAATTTAAATAGCTAGCTATTGTTAGTATAAACCGCAAAGTTATCGGCTGTAACTTTAGTTTGTCAGGAACTCCTTTCAGAGAATACTTCCCACTCAACAAAGATATGTAAGTTTTAAGGCTAGAAGTCAATCTTTTTATCAAAAAATCAAAAAGAGTTAGGTTAGACAAACATTTCTGATTCATACTCCCAAATCAGATCAAAATACTTCTTCATCCCAGCAACCAAACTTGGATTTTCCGTTATCGCAGCATCCCTTAAGTATAGTGGAGTTTTAGGGTCCTCAACAACAAAAATGGCTTTTCCTGTTTTATACTCGTAACTTGGATCGATTATGGTCCCTCTCAAAGGGAGAATCGTTTTACTCAATTTTATCTCAGCATTCGTTTCGTTCCTCAGAAGTTTTAGAATTTCTCTCTGAACACTTTTACTCATTTCATTCAAAAATCTCTCTCCCAAAAGCAATACTTTTATTTTAACACCCCTATTAGACGCTTCAATAATCTCTTTTCTAACTTTAGGATAGTATTCAAAGCTTTTTGATACTATATTAATCTCTTTCCTTGCTTCCTGATATAGAAGCTTCGTTTCCCTTTCTGAGGCTTCACCAACACTTATTATCCTTATCAGATCTTTGTAACTTATTCCAGTTGAGGCATAAAGGTACTTAAGATTGTTTACTAGCTGTTCTTCCACTTCTTCGATCGTCTTCAGCTTGTTCGAATATTCTGCCATCAGATTATATTTTAATCTCTCAACGATTTCTTCAGGTGGTTTTGCCCTATATCTTATTGGTCTCCCAGGTATCTTCCCGATTAAACCGAAATTAACAAGCTGATCCAGTACTGAATAAACCTTTGCCTTTGGAATTCCACTTAACTCGCTAATATCCGACGCTTTTGCCTCACCGTGCTTGATGAGAGTTAATAGAGCTTTGATCTGATATCCTGTCATTCCATATTCTAAAAATAACTTTTCAATCATGTTACTACCTATTTTAAAAAACTATAAATAATTTAAGTTACCACTTTGAGTGGTGATAAAATGACGATACTCCTTACGGGCTGTGATGGATATATAGGCTGGCCATTAATGCTTAAGCTGTCAAAGGAATTCCCAGATGATCAAATCATAGGGATTGATAACCTTGCCAGGCGTAAATGGGTTGAAGAAATTGGTTCAGCTAGCATGATTCCAATTGCTGAGATGGAAGCGAGGATAAAAAAAGCACATAAACTTGGATTCAAAAATATCAGATTCATAAAAGGCAATCTGGTTGATAAAGAATTTGTTAGAACTATCATCAGGATTACAGAGCCTGAAGTTGTTTTACATTTGGCAGCACAACCCTCAGCCCCTTATTCTCAGATAAACCTCGATAAAGCCTACTACACCCAAGAAAACAATATTCTTGGGACTTTGAATCTCCTATGGGCTTTAAGGGAGGAGGGTTTGACAAACACATACTTCATTGAAACTACCACAACTGGCATTTATGGCGCGCCAAACCTTCAGATACCTGAGGGTTTTATTGAGGTTTCGGATAAAGAAGGGAATAAAGATATTTTGCCATTCCCAAACATCGCATCCAGCTTCTATCATGTCACCAAGGGCTTTGATGCTGTGAACATGTGGCTTGCCAACATGCAAACCGGTATGCCATGCACCGATGTGAGGACGAGCATAGTTTACGGAACAGATACAGAGGAAACGATGATGGATGAAAAACTTGCAACTCGCTTTGACATCGATTTTTACTTCGGCACGCTCTTCAATAGATGGGTGGCGATGATAATTGCAGATCATCCTTTAACGGTATATGGGTCTGGAAATCAGATAAAACCATTCATAAGCCTTGAGGATGCTTGTCAAAGCTTTATCAACATAATCAGGGAGGGAAACGATGGAGAATATAGAGTTTACAACCAGCTCGTTGAATATGTGAGAATAAAAGATCTTGCAAAAGAGCTAAACAATGCTGCTGAGGAGATCCTTGGTAAAAGTCCTGGAATAGATTTCATTCCAAACCCCAGAAAAGAGAAAGAAGAAGCTGAATACAAATTCGATAATTCAAAGTTCATGAAGGTTTTGGGAAGGCCAAAGCATGAAAGGATGGCAGAAACGCTGAATGAGATTGTAGACAAGCTTAGTAAGTACGCCGAGACAATCAATTCATTCCGAGACGTATTCATCAAAAAGTGATTTTTTAAGGTGATAAAAAGGTGATAACTTGAGAATCTTAGTAACGGGAGCGGCTGGATACGTCGGAGGGCATTTAATAAACTCTCTTCTGCAAGACGAGAAGTTTGCCGATTATGAAATCGTTGGAATCGACAACTTTGCTGTTGGTAAAAAAGAGAACTATGATTTAATCCGAAAAGATAGCAGAGTAACTCTTGAATATGGAGATATCTGTGATAAGGGAGTAAAGGACTTCTTAAAGGATGTAGAAATAGTTTACCATTTAGCAGCTATTTCCGGTATAGCAGCGTGCAACAAATACCCAGAGATGGCTCTCAAAATAAATGTAGAAGGGACTCTGAATCTGCTGGAGCATGCTGCAAGGAGAGAAGTTGAATACTTCATCTATCCATCAAGCGCAGCTGTATATGGGGAAATCGATGAAGTACTGGCAACAGAAAATTTGCCTTTAAACCCTTTAAACAAATACGGCGCGATGAAAGCAAGTTGTGAAGCTCTTTGCAAAGCTTATTACAACTCCCATGGGTTGGGTACAATTATTTTAAGGTTCACGAACATCTACGGAGTTGGCACATATCCGAAATGGAGAACAGCGGTGACGAATTTTATTAAAAGAGCATTGAGTAATGAAAACTTGGTCATTCATGGTAGTGGTGAGCAGAAAAGGGATTTCATACACATCGATGATGTCATTGAGATTTACAAATTCATAATAAAGCCACAAGCAAAGGGTGAAGTTTTCAATGCCGGAAGCGGATACGTTGCGAGTGTGAAAGAGGTGGCAGAAGTAGTATTGAAGATAGCTAAAAAGAAGGGAATAAACGTTAACATCGATTTTGAGAAGCCACGAGAATCCAAGGAAAGAACGTTTGGTTATGATATATCCAAACTAAGATCACTGGGCTTTGAAAGTAAATACAATCTGGAGAAAGGAATAGAAAAGACGTTTAACGATATAGAGTTGATAATGAATAAGGGCTACGGAGAATTCCAGAAGGAGATTTAAAATCTAGAAATTTTGGTTAGATCTCGATAATCTAAAAGGGATAGAATGATACTCATAACAGGTGGTAATGGATATATCGGAACAGAAATCGCCAAAATTCTCCTGAAAAAAGGAAAAGAGTTCAGAATAATGGATAATCTGTCAGGATCGAATCCCCTGAATCTACTTTATTTGAATCAAATTGACTTTTTCTGGGGAGATATAAGAAACAAAGAGGATTTAAAAGTCGCTTTTAAAGATGTGGATGTCGTTATCCATCTTGCTGCAAAATTACCAACTACTCCTGGACTTCTTGACAAGGTAGAGGAAGTTGCAAAGGTTGTCGATGATATAAACTATTGTGGTACTCTAAACGTTCTCGAGGAAGTTAGAAGAAAGGATGCAAGTCTAATCTTCGCCTCTACTTGCAATGTTTATGGAGTTGGCGAGAATCTCAAAGAGGACAGTCCCACTAAACCCTTAAATCCCTATGCAGAATCGAAACTCAAGGCAGAGAAAGCATGTATTGAGTATGCAGAAAAATACGGCATGGATATAAAGATCTTAAGATTAGCTTCTGTTTACGGCTTCAGTCCCGGGGTCAGGTTCAATCTTGTAGTGAACTATTTCATTCTGAGAGCCATGCTCGGCTACAAACTTGCAGTTTTTGGAGACGGAAGGAATTGGAGGCCTTTCATTCATGTCCATGATGCATCAAGAGCATTTTTACACCTCATCGAGTATGGAGAGAAGGGAGAGATCTATAACGCTGCAGAGAGCAATTTAAGAATAATCGATGTTGCTGAGACAGTTAAAGAGACCATAAACCCAAAGATAGATATAGAGTTTATCAAAGAAATTAAACCCGAGTTTAGCTACAGTGTTGATTCTTCAAAATTTTTCAATGCGGGGTTTAAACCCGAATTCGATTTTAAATCCGGGATAGTGCATTTAGCTGAGAAGTTAAAAGCCTTAGAAGGTAGAAATTTTGGGTTTTAACGTTTTAACTTTTTAACTTTTTAACGTTTTAAGCACGAGTTCGATTTTTCCTAAGATTTTTCCTAAATTTTTATTATATCCTTAAAGTACCTAAGATCCTCTCTGGTTAACCCTTTGGTGAGAAATAGCAGACCAAAATAGAGTAGAATAGCCGAAATCACTTCGATAATACCAATGGCAAGTGATTCCGGTTTTGGAAGTAATACTAGAAAACCCAGCATCACTAAAGATGAGAATATAGGCTTAACCGTTACAAAAAAATCCGTTTTAATTCCAAAAGTCTTCCATAAAAGTAAAACAATTGCAATGACAAGGAAAAACCGTGAGATAACGGTAGCTAATGCTGCACCAACTATCCCCATGGAGAGAATGAAGAAATAGTTGAGCATGACGTTGAGAATCATGCTTACGGTTATAACCGCTGCTGAGACATCTGGCCTTTCCTTCGAGTTAAAGATAGTTCCGAGATAATTAAAAGCACCTGGAATTAAAGCAAAAGAGAGAACAATCATCGCTGGAATTGCATTTAGATAATCTATCCCATAAACAATCCTTATGAGCTCTTCTGAGAGAAAGAAGAGGCCTGCTGCAGCTGGAAATGCGATAATTGAGACATACTTGTTTAATCTCTTCAGAGCGAGCATAATGTCTCGATTCGACATCTGCGTAAAAGTTGGGAATAAAACCATGCTGAGAGATGAGATTAGGCCTACTATAGCAAAAATAATCGTATAGGAAGCTCTATAAAACCCTACTTCAGTGGAGTTTAAAAGATATCCTATCATCACACTATCAATGTATGTATAGGTTATACCTGATACACTAGCTATCGTCATAAAACCTATGAATTTCCTGCTTGATCGATCTGGTTCACTTCTCTCCCCCCTGATTAATTTCTCATACCTTGAAAAAACGATAAAAGAGAGAAAAAGAAAGGCTATAAGATGTGCAATGGAATAACCAGCAAGAGCTCCTGATGCAAGAAATACAAAAGCAAGAGGTAAGCCGAAAACCCATCTGAATAACTCATAAATGCTTTGTTTAAGAAAATAGTATCTGAACTCCTGCAAACCAATAAAAAATGATTTAAAAAAGTTAGCAAGAGAGGCAAAAAAAACGATCCCCCCAGCAATCATAAAGGGGATGGCAAGTCTTTCATCCCTAAAAACCGAGGCAAGTTCTTTTGCAGAGGTAATCAGTATTGCTGCTATAATTAACGCCAAAAAAAACTTGATTTTAAAAAAATAATATAGGTGTCCCCTTACCTTTTTTAAATCGTTTTTTCCAATGTAGTAGGCCGTGTATCTAATAACCGCACCATCTATACCAAGATTGGAAAAGGCAATCGCCAACATTGCAACTGATAAGACCAAACTGTATATCCCGAAATTTTCTGGTTTGAGTATCCTAGCAAGGATGATGGTTAGGGATAAACCCGAAATGTTACCTACTACCAAAGCAGAAGAGTTATATAATGCATTTCTCGCAACTTTTCTTGCCACATCCACCTTTCACACCAGCTGAGAATTTAAAAGAGGAGATTAAAAAATTATTCTATTGGTTTGATTTGTTTGTTCTAAGATGTCGAACAGAAAGATTAAATTCTTCCAATACTATTAAATGGTGTGACATTTGAAGAAATTGAAATCTTAAAAAAGAGAGCTCTAAGATTTTTGGAAAATGGCATCGAGCTGTTGGAAAAAGATGTGTTAGATCTGGCTGCATTTAACTTTCAACAATTTTCAGAACTTTATTTGAAATACAAATTGGTAGAAATCTCAGGTGAATATCCAAAAACTCACTCGATAAAGAGATTGCTCAGGGAGCTTGCCAAGCTGACTTCGAGCGAGGAAAAAGTTGCAAAGTTCATTGAGGAAAACATAGATAGAATCTCCAATTTAGAAAATGCATACATAACCTCCAGATACATTCCGGTGGAATTTGAAAGAAAAGAAGTTGAGAATATGAGGGAAATTGCTGAAAGCTTGAAAAAATTCGTTGATTCAATTCAGTAGCCTCTTAAAAAAATTAATGGTCGGACATGAAGGGTTTTGAAGCTTGGAGCGAAATTGTAAAGGAAGAAAAAGAGTATTTCAGAAGATATCGAGATTATGTCAAAAAAATAAAGGAAGTTGCAGAGAGAGAGATGGAGGATGTGACCACAATAGTTTTCGGTTCAGTTGTTGAAGGAAAAGCAACTCCAAGAAGTGATATAGATGTATTGGTAGTGTCGGAAAATATGCCGTCCGGGGAAGCAAGATCAAAGCTGAGGGGTAAGATTTTGAGAGAAGTGGGAGTTTTCTCACCCTTCGAGATACACCTTGTAAATGAAAAAGAGTTTGAATGGTATAAAAGGTTTCTTAAGAAATATGAGGAGATTGACTAGTAAATTTAATTTTAGTGATTTTGTAACCTGTATTTTGAGGCAATAGAATCAATTAGAGTCTCGCTAACCTAATAAACTTATTTGTCCAACCCAATTCTCCAAATTTCAAAAATTTCAAGATTTCGAAAGATATTTATTTTAAATTTCAGGACTTTCTAAAAGAGCTGATGATGATTTTTCTGGAGGTGGAATATGGAGAGAAAAATCAGGGTTCTTGTGGCAAAGCCCGGGTTAGATGGGCATGATCGTGGAGCGAAGGTTGTTGCAAGGGCATTGAGGGATGCTGGCTTTGAGGTGATCTACACAGGCATACGAAGGTCACCATCAGAGATTGCTGAAACCGCGTTGCAAGAAGACGTTGATGTGATAGGGCTGAGCATTTTAAGCGGGGCTCATCTTGAGCTCACACCCGCCATAGTTGAGGAACTCAGAAAGAGAGGTTTAGAGCCGAATAAAGATGTTATCCTGCTCATTGGTGGGATAATCCCAAAGGATGATGTTGAGAAACTCCAAAAACTCGGCTTTTCAGGAATCTTTGGCCCAGGAACTCCTCTCGAGATGATTATTAACTTTATAAAGGAGAGAGCCTCGAATCTCAGGAAGGGTTCATAGCTTTAATCTCCAATGAATTTAATACAGTTCACTCAGTTATGAGCTGAACTTAAAATTTTAAAGGATTTAAAGGAGGTGAAGAAATGATAAAAAAGCTTGATCATATCGGTATAGCCGTTAAAAACCTTAATGAGGCTATAGATTTGTACAAAAAGCTTGGATTTGAGCTGAAAGAGATTGAAGAGATTGCTGAGCAGAAAGTAAGAGTTGCAATGCTTCCGGTTGGAGAGAGCAAGATAGAGCTTTTAGAGGCGACATCGGAAGATAGTGCGATCGCGAAAGTTATAGAGAAGAGAGGAGAGGGCATCCATCACATCGCTGTGAATGTTGAAAATATTGAGAAGGCCCTTGAGAACGCTAAATCAAATGGATTGACGCTTATAGATGAGAAACCGAGAATTGGTGCTGGAGGAAAGAAGATCGCCTTCGTACACCCGAAAAGCACGAAAGGTGTTCTTTTAGAATTTGTTGAAGGATAAGTACTATAAAAGTCAGATTAGAAGGTTCGAATAGTCAAATAGTCAAAACTCAGAGAAAAAGATCAGGAGGGGAATTTATTGAAAAAGGAGCTAATTGATGAAGTTTACGAGAAAAAAGATCGTATCAAGAAAATGGGGGGAGACGAAAGAATAGAAAAGCAACATAAAACAGGCAAGCTCACAGCAAGAGAGAGAATCGAAATCTTACTTGACAAAGGAAGCTTCATCGAAGTGAATCCCTTCGTTGAGAAAAGAAACACGGACTTCGGCCTTGACAAAATAGATCTGCCTGCTGATGGAGTTGTGACAGGATACGGAACGATAGATGGTAGGCCTGTAGCGGTATTCGCTCAGGATTTCACTGTGATGGGTGGTAGCTTAGGAGAGATGCATGGATTCAAAATAGCATACATAATGGATTTCGCGATGAAAATGGGAATGCCTATCATCGGCCTGAACGACTCTGGGGGTGCAAGAATCCAAGAGGGTGTTGATGCTCTCAAAGGATACGGAGACATCTTTTACCGAAATACCCTCGCAAGCGGGGTGATTCCACAAATAAGTGTTATTATGGGTCCATGTGCTGGAGGAGCTGTCTACAGTCCTGCAATTGGTGATTTTATTGTAATGACAAAGAATCCAGGATGCTACATGTTCATAACCGGGCCAGGTGTGATCAAAACAGTAACGGGAGAAGAGGTTACACCTCAAGCCCTGGGGGGCTGGGAAGCCCATTCGATGAGGAGCGGTAACTGTCATCTTGTAGCTGACAATGATGAGAGCGCTTTAAGGCTTGTTAGGCAGCTCGTTAGTTATCTACCTCTCAACAATCTTGATGATCCTCCCGTGCTTCAAACGGGAGACGATCCAGCACGAACAACACCACAGATCTACGACATACTGCCTGAGGATCCTCAGAAACCCTACGACGTGAGAGACATAGTAAGGCAGGTCGTCGATAACGGGGAATTCCTCGAGATTCATCCCTTCTACGCTCAAAATGCGACAGTTGGCTTTGCAAGAATGGATGGGAGAAGTGTTGGAATAGTTGCAAACAATCCGAGATTCTATGCAGGAACGCTCGACGTGAATTCGAGTGATAAGATTGCGAGATTCGTAAGATTCTGTGATGCTTTCAACATTCCAATATTAACTTTTGTTGATGTCCCGGGATATCTGCCTGGAGTTGATCAGGAGTACGGTGGGATAATAAGGCACGGAGCAAAGATTCTGTTTGCATACAGCGAAGCTACAGTCCCAATGGTAACGATAATCCTGAGAAAAGCTTATGGAGGAGCTTATCTTGCGATGGGAAGCAAACATCTTGGAGCGGATATTGTTTATGCATACCCGACAGCCGAAATAGCTGTTATGGGCCCAGAAGGGGCTGCAGAGATCGTTTTCAGGAAGGAAATCAAGGCTGCTGAAGATCCAAACGAGATGAGGTTGAAGAAGATAGCCGAATATCGCGAGAAGTTCGCAAATCCATACAGGGCTGCTGCTAGAGGATACATCGATGACGTCATAGATCCTAAGTTTACGAGGAGCAAGATAATCTCAGCCTTGAGAATTCTAGAGACGAAAAGGGAGAAGCTTCCTCCAAAGAAACATGGAAACATTCCTCTGTAGGTGATAGGCATAGGTGATAAAAATGTCGCTTGAACCGGAAGAATTTCTGGCTGCTATGGCTGCGATCCACAAGTATTTGATAGACATGAGAGAGAGACCAGTTGAGATAAGGAGGGAATTCAGCTACTGGAAGCTGTTCTCCAGAACTCTTTAGCTTTTCAGGTGGTAGGATGAAATACGAGGTTTTTGTCGAGGGAAAGAGGTACGAGGTTGAAGTTGAAGAAATAGAGCCAAACGTTTTCAGCGTTAGCATTGCAGGAAAGAAGGCAAGGATATCCATTTCTGAATTGGGTGCTCTGGTGGAGAAAATCGAAGCTAAAGCCGAAGCGAAAGCTGAGGCCAAAGTTGAGGGGGCAAAAGCAGTCGAAAGAGAAGTTGTAAAGAAAGTCGAAGGGGAGGGCACACCCATAACCGTTGCTATGGCAGGAACGATTACCAAGATACTCAAGAATGAGGGAGATGAGGTAAAAGAGGGTGAAGACATCCTCATCTTAGAGGCTATGAAGATGGAAAACTCGATTTCTTCTCCAAAAAGCGGTAGAATATCGAAGATTGTTGTAAAGCCGGGAGATAAGGTTGCCGCCGGAGATGTTGTTGCGTTTGTTGTGTGAGGATGTTAACTGTTTAGGAGGTGGAGTATGAATAAGAAAGAATGGGAGGAGAAGTATCTCGAGCCTTTCCTGAAAAAGGCTGGAGAGAGAAAAAAAGAATTCGTTACTACATCCGGTTTTCTTGTCGATCAAGTTTACACTCCCGAAGACATCGATCTCGATTACGATTCAAGCCTGTCGTATCCTGGAGTTTATCCTTTCACTCGTGGCATATATCCGACAATGTATCGTGGAAGGGTATGGACTATGAGGCAGTACGCTGGCTTTGGAACCGCTGAGGAGACAAACAAGAGGTACAGATATTTGCTGGAACAGGGACAGACAGGTTTGAGTGTTGCTTTTGATCTCCCAACACAGATAGGTTACGACTCAGATCATCCAATGGCAATGGGCGAGATAGGGAAAGTGGGAGTTGCGATCGACACGATAGAGGATATGCAGATTCTGTTTGATGGCATTCCTTTAGATAGGGTCTCAACCTCAATGACGATTAACTCTACATGTGCCCAGATTTTGAGCATGTACATAGCGATAGCTGAATCTCAGGGAATTTCGAGGGATCAACTCAGAGGAACAGTTCAAAACGACATGCTGAAGGAATACATAGCAAGAGGAACCTATATCTTCCCGCCTGAACCTTCTCTTCGCCTTGCAACGGACATCATAATGTTCTGCGCTAAAGAAGTGCCAAAATGGAACTCCATATCCATCTCAGGCTATCACATGGAGGAGGCTGGGGCAACACCAGTGCAGGAGGTAGCTTTCACCCTTGCAGACGGCATTACCTATGTTGAGAAAGTCATCGAGCGAGGAATGGATGTCGATGCCTTTGCCCCAAGACTGAGCTTTTTCTTTGCTGCCGGAAACAATCTCTTTGAGGAGGTGGCAAAGTTCAGGGCTGCGAGGAGGCTCTGGGCAAGGATAATGAAAGACAGGTTTGAGGCTAAGAACCCGAGGTCGATGATGCTGAGATTCCATACCCAGACGGCTGGATGCACACTCACAGCTCAACAGCCGGAAAACAATATCGTTAGGGTTACAATTCAGGCTTTAGCTGCTGTTCTCGGCGGAACCCAAAGCCTGCATACGAACAGCTTCGATGAGGCGCTAAGTTTGCCTACTGAAAAAGCTGTGAGAATCGCTTTAAGGACTCAGCAGATTTTGGCTGAAGAAAGCGGTGTTGCAGATGTTGCCGATCCTTTAGGCGGGAGTTACTATATAGAATGGCTGACCGACAGAATTGAAGAAGAGGCGATGAAGTACATAGAAAAGATCGATGAGATGGGCGGAATGGTTAGGGCGATTGAGGTTGGCTACCCGCAAAAGGAAATCCAGAGATCGGCCTACGAAAAGCAGAAGAAGATAGATGAGGGTGAGATGACTGTTGTTGGAGTCAACAAATATCAGATTGAAGAAGAAATAGAGCTTGAGATCCTCAGAATAGACGAAAACATGGTGAGGAAGCAGATGGAAAGATTGAAGAGATTCAAAGATACGAGAGACAAGAAGAAGGTTGAAGAGGCTTTGAATAATCTCAAAAAAGCCGCAGAATCGGATGAGAATCTTGTTCCGTACATTCTCGAGTGTATTGAGGCAAGAGCAACTTTGGGAGAGACAACTGATGTTTTAAGAGAGGTTTTCGGAGAGTACCAAGCACCTCAGATATTTTGAGCTTTTGGGTTGAATTTTTGTTTTTCTCCGTTTCCATTATTTCTTTTTCCCATTGACTTTTATTATCTAATGTCAAAAAATAATGTCAAAAAATCTACATCCTATTGAGTTAAGAGAATTAATAGGTCTTTCTTAGAAAGTGGTAAATAAAACAAGCAAAATCCAACACTCCACAGCAAAGATTTCAATTCAACAAACTGAAGGGAAAATAAAGAGGGGGTTTAGAACTTAAAACTCACTTAGGCAACTTTAATTAAATTAAACTCAACCCTAAATTTCAACTTCTCCTCCTACCTCTAGAATCTTGCAGTTTAAGCCACTTTCGTCAAGCAACTTCTTCAAACCTTTAGCATTCTCGATCTTTTCTTTTGAATAGTGGAAAGGAACTATCAACTCTGGCCTCATCCTTTTGAACTCGTTGAGGTGATCATCGTAAAAATCGGGAAAGCATGCGGTGAAAACGAGTTTAACCCCTTCAATTTCTGGGAATCTTGCAGAGTCTCCAGCGTGGAGAATTCCTTTGTAGAAGTAGCTGCAGCTTTCTTTTGCTTTCCAGCACCAGCTCTCTAGGATTCTTACCCCATCAATCTCCACTCCTGGCTTCGCTTCGATTCCATCCAAACCATATTCTTTAAGGGTGGCTTTAGGTGCTACAAGCTTTTTAACACCCAGCTTCTCAAACTTTTCTAGATCGAAGTGGTCTCCATGCTCGTGGGTAACCAAAATCAGCTCCACGTTTTCTTTAGGCTCTACAATATAGTTCGGATCTATAAGAATGTGTTTACCATCAATTAACTCAACACAGGAGTTGCCTAACCATCGAACTCTCATGTAATATTTTCCGTTTTCCCAGGTGATAAGTTTTCTGAAACTAAAGCCATAGCTAATTTTGAATCCTCGTTTTGCTTTATCCTCAAATTCCTGCTTGAATCTTGCTCTAATGGATCGCTAACGATTACCTTAGCAGGCGTCCTCATCTGCCAAAAGTCTCACATCTAGAGGTAAACCCTTCCTTTCGCCTCTCTCTAGCGATATCGCACCCTCAGGACACTTCTCTACGCAAACACCACATCCCATACACTTCTCCCAGTCCAGATGCTGATCTCTTCCACTGAAAGGGCACCGAATGGGCATGTTTCTGCACATGTGCCGCAGGCAGTGCAGAGATCTTCATCTATCTGAGCAACGTATCCCGATGGAGGCATCATGGCGACTCCATGCTTGGTCATCGCCTCTATACCACCACAGCAGCATTTGCAGCATTTGCAGATAGAATAAAATCGGTCCAAGCAGGCATCTTTGAACCATGGAGAATGCACATGCCCACGCTCATGCTCAGCCTGCAAGAGCTCTAGGGCTTCTACCTGAGTTATTCGTCGGCTGCTGTGGGGGTTGTGTTCCAGAACGAAGTCAACAAAGGGCTGACCTATGACCATGCAGACCTGAGTAGGCTGACAGGGATTCGCTCGCGAGTTGCGGCATCCGCATTCGTAAACGGCAATATCAGGCGGTCCTTTAAGCACCAACTCGCGTGCCAGTGGATATGGAATGATCTGCTCCAAATCGCACAACGGTATGTCCTTCTCGAGGGTGATAATAGCTTTAGCGTGTTCATGCGTTAGTACTTTGCCATGGTAGCGATCCGCCAACCACTTCCTCCCTCGCGGTCCCAAGCGAGGAGTTATGTGATTAACGAGCAAATTGATATATTGGTTTGTCCAGCGACCGTAGAGGTATGCATGCAAAGCATTTAGGTTGAGGAGTTGTCGCAAGCCGCCTTCTTGCATAAATCTCCAGGTTGAAGGGCGTAAAGGATACCAGCGCTCACCGAACAGCCAAAGGATTGATACTGTCAGAAGAATTGAGATTACAATGCTCTCCAATATTTTAAGTGCCTCTTTTCAGAAAGGGAAGATGAGGTTAGTTACGTACGGAATTCGTTTTTTGTTCGGAAGTTGGAAATTGTAACTTTGCGTTGTCTCCAATTTTGGTAGGAGTTATGGATTCGCTCATTTTTTACATCGCATCACATCCAGCGGATCTCCAATTCCGCTAACTTCTTTACTTTCACAAATATAAATTTCTGTCATTTAATGGATGTACTTTAAAGAGCAATGCAATGTTATAGGCGGAAAGTTTAAAGGATCTATTTACCTGAAGTGGATAGATTCTTCCACACCTTATACGCCAATTTTTCCGTACCATCCCTCTTTATAAGCCCGATAGTATCCTTCTCACTCAAATCATGTAACCACGCCCATCCAAACAGGTGCAGGTTTATTCCCTGTTCTCTGGTAAGACGTCCTGCTGCTTGAGTTATGAAGTCAGCCTGAGCCTGCTCACCGCCGAAAGCTTCCACCGATGGCCAACCCAGCTCGCTAAATCCGAATGGTTTATCAGGGAAATAGCTTAACGCTCTGGAATAGTAATCGTCTGGGATGTCAGATGGTCTGTTGATCCCTCGAACGGCAAAAGGGTAGCTCGTGAAAACCAGAAGATCCATTTTCTCAGGGTTAAACATCGAGAGAACTTCGAGATTCGCTTCTCGGGTTTCAGGCAATATCTCACGGGCAAAGGTGCAAAAAACTTTGGTTTCTGGAGATATCTCCTTTACCGCGTCGTATATCTCTTCATAAAGGCTAACATAGTGTTGAAAGCCATTGGGGTTGTTCTCTCCTGCTCCATATTTCTCATACCAGCGATTAACTTCGTTGCCGATGGACAGATAGAGTGGCCTTGAAGCTTTTACAACATCCAGGACTGCCTGTTTATAAGCTGCTCTCCATTCCGGGTCGCTGAGGGTGGCATTTTCCATACCCGGTGGAGTTATAAGGCTCATGTTCCACCCTATGAATGAAACATGGATGATCGGAAACATCCCATTCCCGCGTATGTTTTGGTCTACAAAAGCTCGCCCCCACCACCCGGATAGATCGTCCGCAAGGTTGTAAAAGGGACTTGGCTTTCCCCAAACAGGTGAGAATTCCACATATTGAGCCGCCTGAGGGTATACCTCTTCAAAAGATTGATCGTCAGCAGGTATCGGAAGAACACCCATAAAGAATCCTCGCCCCGGGATTTTCGGAGAATCTGCTGGTGTTATTGTGCTCTCTATCTGCTGATTCCGATCTCCCGATTGATTCAGGCTTAGACAGCCGGGGACAAAGATTGAGATTGTTAATACAGAGATCATGGCAAGGATGGATAAAAACCCTATCATTTTCTCTCCGATCGTAATTTTAACTCTCATAAATTTAAAGTTAAATTATTTATTATAAAATTTTCTTTTCCAATGTGGCGAAGTAAACAGATTTTGACATTGGAACATGAGCAATCACGAAAATAGCCAGAAATAGATCGTCTCACGAATATTCTAAAACGACTAAATTCATTGCCTAACTTTGTAAGTCTTCCAAGCGAACAATTCTAACCAGCGGTTCGCTCAGCGAAACTCTAACTCCATATAAATCAGCCCAAAAATTCGGATGGTAAATTAATTAAATAGACCATTTTAGTTTTATCTATGAATCTTGTCCTCCTCTTACCCCCTGTTGTAGGAGCCTTCGTAGGATTTATAACAAATGTAATAGCCGTCAAACTTCTTTTCCATCCAAAAAGACCTATCAGGATTCTGAATTTCAAACTCCAAGGATTAGTGCCAGCAAGAAGCAAGGAGATTATCGAGAGATTTATGGACTCTCTTTCGGAAATTTTGAACGAAAAGGATTTTGAGTTCCTCATTGAAAGAGCTGTGACAAGATCCTATAAAGAATCCTTAAAAAACAGAGTCCAAAACAGCTGGTTTTCTGTTCTTGAAAGATATACAAGCATACCAAAAAAGATTGACGAGTGGATAGAATCCAATTTAGCTTCCCACATCAAAGAAATAATCACAAAGAACATCTCCAAGAACGTCGATATAAAAGAGTTCGTCCTGAAAAAGGCGGAAGAAATTAGCGATGAACAGATAGAAGATCTTTTCAAGAAATTTGCGAAAAAGGAATTGAGATTCATTGAGGTTTCTGGGGCTGTGATAGGATTCATTATTGGCTCAATTCAGTCGCTCATTATCTATTTTCTTTACTGAATTTAATTTTTAATCGTTATGTATTATAAAACATATCGATATAAAAACCTGATTTTGAAGGGAAAAATTAAATAGCTTCATACATTATTAATCTTGGAGGTTATAGAATGGGTTATATGGGTAAAATTTTGAGAGTAAACCTTTCTGATGGGAGCATTAAAACCGAACCAATTGACGAAGGGGTTGCAAAGCTTTACCTGGGAGGAAAGGGCTATGCAACCTATCTCATCTATCAGAAACTAAAGGAACTTGAAAAAAAGGGGATATTCCCTGCAGATATAGACCCCTTTGGTGAATACAACGATTTGATCTTTGCCACTGGGCCTGCAACTGGCATTGCTGGCTTTCCTGAATCGGGGAGATACCACGTGATGACAGCCCGCTCTCCATTAACCGGATCGATCGGGAGTGCAAACTCAGGCGGAAAGTTCGGGCCGTACATGAAATTTGCTGGCTACGACATAATCGTCATCGAAGGAATGGCTGCTGAGCCGGTGTATTTGGAGATAGTTGATGGGGTTGCTGAGTTAAAGGATGCGTCAGATCTCTGGGGGAAGACAACCTTCGACACAACGAAGATACTCGAAGAGAGGGTTGGAAGGTGTAGCGTTGCATGCATAGGGCCAGCAGGAGAGAATCTGGTTAGATTTGCGTGTATAATAAACGAGGAACATAGGGCAGCAGGAAGAACTGGAGTTGGAGCTGTGATGGGTTCCAAGATGCTCAAAGCCATTGTTTGCAGCGGTAGCGAGAGGCCAAAGCCCGTTGATGAAGAGAGATTCAAGGAAGAAACCAAGAAGGCAAACGATAAGATCAAACAGAATCCTCTCACTGGAGAGGGACTTCCAAAATTCGGCACGGCAATTCTCGTGAACGTCATAAATAATGCAGGTTCGCTGCCTTACAAGAACTGGCAAACCGGATACAATCCCGATGCGGACAAGATAAGTGGAGAAACACTTGCGGAGAAATACCTGATAAAGAATCACGCGTGCTGGGGATGCACAATAACATGCGGGAGAGTTACGAAGGTTGAAAAGGGAGCATACCAGATTCTGTATTCTGAGGGGCCTGAGTATGAATCGATATGGGCTCTTGGAAATGCAACAGGAGTTACGGATCTGGAGGCGATAATAAAAGCCAACCACTTCTGTGATGAATTCGGAATGGACACCATCTCGATGGGATCTACAATTGCTGCTGCGATGGAGCTTAAAGAGAAAGGAGCAATTCCAGATGAGTATCTACAAGGTGTTGATCTGGAGTTCGGTAATGGTGCTGCGCTGGTTGAAATGGTTTGGAAAACAGCTTATACCGCAGGATTTGGAAAGTACCTCGCCCTCGGAAGCAAAAGACTTGCAGAGATGTTCGGCCATCCTGAGCTTTCGATGAGCGTTAAGGGACTTGAAATGCCAGCTTACGATCCGAGAGGGATAAAGGGCATAGGGCTCACCTATGCTACCGCAAACAGAGGAGGGTGCCATGTGACAGGTTATACTGTCGCTCCTGAGATTGCTGGATTGCCAGAGAAAGTCGATCCGCTCACTGAAGAGGGCAAGGCTGCATGGGCCAAGGCCTTCCAGGACTTCACGTGCGTTGTTAACTCTACAGTTAACTGCCTGTTCACGACCTTCGCTCTTGGAGCAGAAGATTTCGCTCCATTGCTTTCAGCTGTTACAGGATGGGAGATGAGTGCCGATGACCTCATGAAGATCGGAGAGAGAATCTACAATCTCGAGAGGGTTATCCTGAACAAATTCGGACTCGACGGAAGGGATGATACCCTACCTCCAAGATTGCTCAAGGAGCCGATGCCCGAAGGTGCTGCGAAAGGACAAGTGGTTGATCTGGAAAAGATGAAGGCTGAATACTACCAGCTTAGAGGATGGGAGAACGGTAGACCAACGAAAGAGAAACTTAAAGAACTCGGCATTGAATTGTAATAAAATCAAGTAAAACCTATAAAATCTTAAAATCGTGTTCTTATTTATCTATTTCATTCTTTTTCAATCTTTTATGCGTGATGGGATTTAATAGACTTTATATCGTATTTAGATCTTGGATTTAATATCGCCTATATCACCTAATATCGCATCAGATTTTCAAGTATCAAACTTCAAATTCCCTAACAACCATTTAACGATCTCCGTCCAAAAAATAAAGGGGGTTAATTTCCATCTACCTAACCAATCACATACTCTACCATTTCTCCTTGTGAATTCTCTCAGGTTTGTCTCTGTCGGGAGCTTCATAGAAGGCATCACTTGAAGATGGATAACCCAACGAAACGAGGCTGAAAACCACAACATCCTCTGGAACCTCAAGGAACTTTGCTAGAGGCTTCATCCTTTCTTCCCTCGGGTAAACGCCGAGCCATACAGAGCCTATTCCAAGCATCCTCGCAGCTATAAGAATATTTTGTGTCGCTGCAGAACAATCCTGAACCCACATCGGGTGGTGGTACTTCGTTAGATTTAAATCAGCACAGACCGCTATGGCTACTGAAGCTGAGGACAACATCTTACCATAAGGATGGATGTTTGCGAGTTCTTTTAACCTTTCCCTGTCTCTTATCACAATAAAATGCCAAGGTTGCTCGTTTCCAGCTGATGGAGCTTGCATCGCTGCCTTCAAGATTTTTTCAAGCTTTTCTTCCTCAACTTCCTTTTCGGAGTAACCCCTAACACTTCTTCTCGTGAAGATCATATCAAGGCATTCCATAACTAGAGTTAAATCAAAACTCTAAATAAACTTCTCGGCAAAGGTTAAATTCTTTGACGGCTAAAGTTGAATGTGAAGTGCACTCTCGAGCTCTTTGCTACGCTAAGGGAAAAGTATGGAAAAAAGAGAGTCGAAGTTGAATTTAACGGAGATCTCCATGCCTTTTTCGAAGCTGCCTCGAAAATTCTAGGCCCTGAATTTCTGGAAGATGTCTATTCCGGCGGGAAAAATTTTAGAAAAGACAGACTGATCACGGTAAATGGTAGGAATCTCAAAGACATGAAAGAAGAACCAAAGTTAAAGGATGGAGATCTTATAGCGGTGTTCCCACCAATTGCAGGTGGATAACAATTTTATTTTTTCGGCCTTGCCAGAATCAAATAATGGAATGGTAAAGTTGCGGTATCAATTTCCTCAATCTCAAATCCACTAAGCATCTCGACCATCTCTTCTTCACTTATCCTTTCCTCAACCGGAGGCCCAAATGTCATGACCTTCTTTTTCCATTCCAAGATAAGGACGTGCTCTGCTTTTGTTGCCCATCCAAGGTAGGTCTCTGGCCTTTCCATCTCGTGAAGCACATTTGCAAAAAGGATTAAGTCTATGGGAAAATCTAAGGCTGGTGGTTCATCCGTCACTATTATTCCGACATTAATTATTCCTCGTTTTTCAAGTTTCTTCTTTAGAATCTGGGCCATTTTGAAGCTAACATCAATTGCATAAACCCTCTTAAAAATTTTAGATAGGTGGATAGTGTAATAACCCGTTCCTGCTCCAACCTCTACCGCAATTTCCCTTTTCCCCAGTTCAGCTACTCTATCTATGACAGGATCAACTGGCTCTATCTCAGCTCTTTCTTTCGAATCAAGTATCTCTGCCTTATCTGGATTAAAAATGTGGGGCATAATTTCAATAATCTAATAAATTCAAGTTTAAAGTCGGATTACTAAACTTTCAAAGCAAGCTCAGCTGCATCCTTTATCGCTTCTAGTGCTTTTGCAGGAGATTTACAGTCCCCAATCAGATAGATTTCTTTGATTTTTCCTTTTAATTCTTCATAAAGCCCGTCATTGGGTTTAGTTCCCACGGAAATCACAGCTGTATCGCATCCCAGAGTCTTTCTCTCCCCGTTCACTTCAACCACAACTCCCCCATCTTTTATTTCAACCGCCTTCGTTTCAGTAAGCATTCTAACACCTTTCTCGCTCAGGAAGAGCAAAACATTCCATCTGGTCGAGATACCAATATCCGAGCCTATTCTTTTGAGCATCTCCACGATTGTAACGTTTTTACCCTCAACCGCAAGCTTTGCCGCTGTTGAGCATCCAATACCGCCTCCACCAATAACCACAACCCTATCCCCAGTTTTCTTGCCGGCGAGAACGTCAAATGCTGTCAGAGCTTTCTCAACTCCCGGAATCTCAGGGATTATGGGCGAAGCTCCCAAAGCCAAAACAACTACATCCGGATCTAAGCTAAGAATTTCCTCTACAGAGACTTTTGAATTCAATCTAATTTCAACACCCTTTTTCGGCAATACTCTCTCAAAGTACTCCGGAATCGTACCAAATTCAGCAGCATAGGGTGCTTTCGAGGCAAGAAGTAATTGTCCACCAAGCCTTCCATCTTTCTCAAATAAGATGACTTCATGCCCTTTCTCTGCAAGCATCTCAGCTGCTTTACAGCCAGCAGGCCCTCCTCCAACCACAACAACCTTCTTATTTCTCTCAGCTTTCAAATCCCTGAATTCAGCTTCTCTACCCACAACTGGATTCACAAGGCAGGTTATCGGCCTTCCTTGAAAGGCATAGTCCATACATCCCTGATTGCATGCTATGCAAACTCTAATCTCATCATTTCTGCCCTCCATTGCTTTTTTAGGCAGTTCGGGATCGGCAAGCAAAGCCCTCATCATCGAAACCATATCTGCCTTTCCTTCCTGCAAAATCTTCTCAGCAATTTCTGGAGTGTTTATCCTGTTTGAAGCAATAACAGGAACCTCAACGACGCTCTTTATTCCCTCAGCAAGATAAACGAAAGCTGCTCTAGGCACGAACATCGTTATTAACGGTTTCCTTGATTCATGCCAGCCGGCTGTAACGTTGAAGTATGCTGCTCCAGCCTCCTCAAGAAGCTTGGCTATCTTTTTCATATCTTCGAGAGTGTTTCCGCCTTCGACGAACTCCTCACCTGAAATCCTGCATCCAACGGGGACATTGACATTCTCCTTTATCTTTTCAATTATCTCAGTTGCAAATCTTGCTCTGTTTTCGAGACTTCCTCCATACTCATCCTTCCTCTTGTTCGTTGCAGGGCTGAAGAACTGACTGATCAAGTAACCAGCAGAACATATAAGTTCAACAGCATCAAAACCTGCTTTTTTGGCTCTCAAAGCAGCTTCAACAAACTCATCCTGAATTTTGTGTATCTCCTCAATGGATAGGGCTTTAGGCTTTCTTTTAGTGAAAATCGGTGGAGGGATGCCTGAAGCTGAAACGGGCTCACTATCCATCAAAGAGATCTCATATCTTCCAGGATGCCAGAGCTGAACGGCACACTTAACATCATACCTATGAAAAATCTCTGCAAGCTTTTTTAAGCCAGGAATGTAGCTATCATCATGAACCGCTAACCCACCAAAAAATTGAGGCTCTATTTTTGCAACGCCAACAACAACATATCCTACTCCATTTTTTGCCCTTTCCTCGTAAAAATCTAAAAGCTTGTCTGTAACAGCTCCATCGATCGACCAGAAATTTGTGCCTACAGCCGGCATCACGATTCTGTTCTTTATCCGCATTCCTTCAATCTCGATTGGTTCAAAAAGTTTCATACTACCAAGCTAAATTTAGGAATTAAATAGGTTCCCATCTTGGTCATCTAAAGGATAAGCATCGAGAAAATGACGGCAAAAACTCCGGTAAGAAAAATCCCATCAAATGTTCCTGCACCTCCAATACTCACAACTCCGCTTCCGATCTTCTCTATATCCTTAAGATGAAGTATGTCAGCTCCGAAAAGGGCTGAGAGCACTCCAGTCGAAAATGCAAACTTTGGAAGGAGGATTATAGGGTAGTTGAAAATCGAAAGTATTGACAGGCTTATGAACACGGACATGAGAGGTGGTAAGATCATTGGAACCGCTATGCCCACCCCACTAACTGGTTTTGCGTAGTGGTAGATTATCGCAGAAGTAAATGCAAAAGTGATGAGCCAAGGGACAAGTGGAAGTTCTGTGAGCAGTTTAAATGCCAAAATTGAGGGAAAAACACAGCCCCCTAGATTAACAGCCAGAGTTATTCTCTGTCTTTGCCTTATCTGATAGATAATCCCAAAAAAATTGTACTCTCTTACAACATCTTTTCCCTCCCTCTCCAAGATTGGAATGTTTATAAGGCTACCAACGATTATAAGGAAGAAGACCGCCATCGCTTGGCTTCTATCCAGATCAAACACGATTTGGAATACCTGAGAAGTTGCAAAGAAAAATATCAGAAAAAAGAACGGAAGAAGAACTAGAATGAGAAAGAAGGGTAAAAGAAGTGGTGGGAAAACGTACTCTCTCATGGGTCTTTGAGTTTAGGTTAAGACTTTCTTAGGATTTTTCTCTTGTCAAGAACAATATAGTCGCTAATCGACTTTACACTTTCAAAAGGTACGATATACAGATTGTTGTGTTTTTCAAGCTCCGGAACAGGATTTTGAGCAGGTTTTATAATTAGCTCAAGAATCGAACCCGTTTTAAGATCGACTGTAATGTTGTACAGTGTCCCTACTACGGTGCCATCGGAGAGTAACACCATCTTCTTTGCGAGAGACTTTGCGAACACCATTGGAAAACCTTATTTCTACCCATTAATAAATTTTTCCTATTTTAACTGAAGAGTATGATAAATACCTCTAAATAATTGTATAGAATGTATGAAGAAAGATCTTGAAGTGTCTAAAATTTAAAAATAAAGGTTACCCATACCCAAGATAAGTCTTTGCCGCAACCTTTGTCCTTTCCTGTCTTGCCTTCTCCTCAAACCTCTCGTAGAATCCAAGCATTGCCTCTGAAATACTTGGCTTAATCTTCTTTAGAGACTCGAGGAAATGTCTCATCTCAACCCTCTCTGCCTCCATGTCCTCTCTCAATGCAAGCATAACAGCCTCTCTACATACAGCCTCAATGTCCGCTCCGACGTAGCCCTCGGTGAGATCTGCTAACTCTTCTAAATCAACATCCGGGCTTAAAGGCATACCTTTTGTGTGGATTCTGAATATGGCAAGTCTGCTTTTCCTGTCAGGTGGCTTCACGTAGACAAGTCTGTCGAATCTCCCAGGTCTTAGCAAAGCAGGATCGAGGATATCAGGACGGTTGGTTGCACCTATTACTATGACTCCCTCAAGCTCCTCCAGACCATCCATCTCAGTAAGGATCTGGTTTACAACCCTCTCCACAGCTCTGCTTCCCTCATCTATACCTCTCATCTGAGCTATTGCATCGATTTCATCGAAAAAGACAATACACGGAGCAACCTGTCTCGCTTTCCTGAAGATCTTCCTTACAGCTTTCTCACTCTCGCCAAGCCACTTGCTCAGAAGCTCACTTCCTTTAACAGTTATAAAATTAGCTTGAGTTTCATGGGCAACAGCCTTTGCAATCAAGGTCTTACCCGTCCCAGGTGGACCATAGAGTAAAATGCCTTTGGGCGGTTTTATGGCAAATTTCTTGAACTTTTCAGGATATTTAATAGGCCATTCAACCGCCTCGACAATTTCATTTTTAACATCATCCAGTCCGCCAACATCTTCCCAATTTACCTTTGGAATCTCCACAAGTACCTCTCTGAGAGCCGAAGGATCGATACCCTTCAATGCTTCCTTGAAATCATCCATTTTTATCCTGATAGAGTCAAGAATTTCAGCTGGTATTTCGTCGCTATTGAGATCTATTTTAGGCAAATACCTGCGAAGGGCCTTCATTGCAGCCTCCTTAGAGAGAGCCTCGATATCTGCTCCAACAAAACCATGAGTTTGGTCTGCGAGAAGCCTTAGCATGTTCTTTGTTATCTCCCTTTCTAAATCGGCAATAACACCATCATCAAGCACACTGTAGATGAGTTCTCTAATCTCTTCTTTGCTTTCCTTTCTCTTTACCTCATCCATCACAAATTCTAGCTCCTTTACCAGATCATCCTCTCCATCCTGTCTATATGTTTTCATAAGGTACTTAATCGAGTCAATGACGAGATCTAGATCGTATTCAGGCTCAAGGGGCATATTTCTAGTATGAATTTGAAGGATTTCGTATCTTCCCTCTCTATCGGGAACACCGATCTCAATCTCTCTGTCAAATCTGCCCGGTCTTCTCAAAGCAGGATCCACCGCTTCAACTCTGTTTGTTGCAGCTATGACTATTACTTGCCCTCTCTCTTCAAGCCCATCCATCAATGTCAGTAGCTGAGCAACAACCCTCCTTTCAACCTCTCCTGTGACTTCATCTCTTCTAGGAGCTATCGCGTCGATTTCGTCGATGAATATTATCGACGGAGAATTCTCCTTCGCCTCCTCGAAAATCTCCCTAAGCCTCTGTTCTGATTCCCCATAGAACTTGCTCATTATCTCAGGACCATTGATGGTGTAGAAAGAAGCTCCAATCTCATTTGCAACTGCTTTCGCTATTAGAGTTTTTCCTGTACCTGGTGGGCCATGGAGAAGGACCCCTTTAGGCGGATCTATGCCAAGCCTCTGAAATATCTCCGGATACCTCAGCGGTAACTCGATGACCTCTCTTACCTTCTGCAGCTCTTCTTTCAATCCGCCAATATCTTCATACGTTACCCCAGCCCTTCCAATTCTCTCAAATCCTTTGGCTGGTCTCTCTCTGTAAACAACCTTAGTTGACTCATCTATGATTACTGCTTCCTTCGGCTCGGTTTTCACGGCAACAAAGAGCAATGCTCCCTGATTCTGAGCACCATACTTACCAAAGCCAGTTAAAGCTGGAGCGCCAACCAATGGAACGATATCTCCTTCCATTAAAGGCCTTTTCAGGAGCTGGTGCTTCAGATAATCTCCAATATCCATTCCGTAAACCCTGAATTCGATCTTTCTCAGCGGAGCAAGAATTACAAGCTTTGCAGGAGAGTAATCAGTTTTTCTAACTTCAACGCTATCTCCAACGCTCACACCAGAATTCTCTCTGATAAATCTGTCAACTCTTATTATCCCCTTGCCCCAATCCCTTTTCGGGGCTCTCCAGACCTTTGCAACTGTCGTTCTTCTTCCCGTAATTTCAATAATATCTCCCGGGGAGATCTGGAGCTTGAGCATTGAATCCGGATCGAGTCTGGCGATACCCCTGCCTGAGTCACTGGGATACGCCTGATTTACCTTAAGATTTAGTTTCATCCTTTCACCCTTCGCATTCTTGTCTCGGATCATACAACATCATCCAACCTCTTTTTGAAGTTCAACTTGTTTTCTAACCAAACTGTTGATTATATTTTTCCTTCCATAACAAGTTAAATAAATCCGTATAAAAAAGACTTGTGGTTAGTGAGAGGATAACCAGAAAAAAGTAACCAAAAATTTGGGGGAAAGTATGAGAGTAGCGATAATTGATGGTTCAAATGGAGCCTCTGGAGATATGATTGTATCCTCAATGATAGATGTTGCTCTCAAGGAGGAAGATTTAGAGAAAATAAAGGATGTTTTAGGTCTCAATCTTGATTTTAAAATCGAGGAAGTGGAAAAAAAAGGTATAAAAGCCAAAAAAATCGTTATTAGGGAAAAGAAAGTCGAAAGAAGTTTAGATGATATATTAGAATTGATAAAACTGAAGCTTAAGGGAGAGCTTGCAGAGGTCTCCGGAGTGGTATCTAAAATTTTCGAAAGAATAGCTAAAGCTGAAGCCAAGATCCATAGTAAAAAGGTTGAAAGCATAGTTTTCCACGAAGTTGGAAGTGATGACGCAATTTTCGATGTAGTTGCTTCTTCTCTTGCTTTTAACAGGTTAATAAAGAGTGGGTACAGGATTTTCTCAACCCCAATCAATCTGGGTGGGGGAGAAGTCGATACACCCCATGGTACATATGCAGTTCCTCCTCCTGCGGTCATGGAAATTCTGAAAAACTCAAAAGTGGAGGTTTTCTTTGGTGATAAGGAAGATGGCGAGCTTTTAACTCCAACTGCAGCAGCAATCCTTACCCACTTCTCAGAAGGTACATTTAAATATACCTTCAGGGTTGAGGAGATTAGCTACGGTGCGGGACACAGGGAGACCAAAAAACCCAATGTTCTTAGACTCATTCTTGGAACATCGGAGTTTTCCGACAGAATAGGTATTATTGAAACAAACATTGATGACGCTAGTGGAGAGATAATCGGTAACGCAATAAACTCCCTAATGAAAAAAAGCCTTGATGTTGTTGCCATTCCTTACTTCGGAAAGAAAAACAGGCCAGGATACTTGTTAAAGGTTATCTGCAAGCTTGATGAGGTTGAAGACGTTTCAAGAGCAATCATGGAAGAGACAGGTTCAATAGGCACAAGGGTTATTCCTGTCCATCACCGAGTTTACTCTTTTAGAGAGGAGGAAAACGTTGAAGTCTCGATAGGAGGAAAAAAGTTCAATATAAGGGTCAAGAGGTCATATCCTGGAAGAAAGATAATAAAGCCGGAGTTTGAAGATGTTAAGAAGGTGGCGGATGAACTCGGATTAACACTTCTTGAGGCTTACAGGGAGATCAACAAAAGAATATAAAAGGAATATAAGATGAAACGTACAGCCCTAACCCAAACCAAAAATCAAAGGAGGAATTGGTTTGGTAAAAGAAACTCTTGATTTACTCCCAACAGGAAGTAAATGCATAGATTCATTACTTGGGGGAGGAATTGAGAGGGAGACAATAACTCAGATTTATGGCTCTTCTGCAACGGGCAAAACATCCATCTGTTTGATGCTCGCATACAAAACAGCCTCCTCTGGAAAAAAGGTTATTTATGTCGATACGGAAGGGTTGTCATACGAAAGGGTGAGGCAAATATTCAAAGATAGAAAAGCACTTCATAACGTCCTTCTTTACGAGGTTGTAGATTTCAGACAGCAGAGTTCAACGATTAAAGAGGTGGCAAGAGTTTGCAGAACTGAAAAGATAGATCTGATAATCGTTGATTCCATCACCGCTCTATATAGAAGCGAACTCGAAGATGTCGAAAAACAGCTGAAGATGAAAAGAGAACTCACATCCCAAGTGACCTTTCTTCTTGGTCTAGCGAGGAAACACAAGCTTGCCGTTGTTGTTACAAATCAGATGTTCACAGATATAAAAGATGGTAAAGACAAGCCTCTGGGCGGCCCTACTCTTGATCATCTCTCAAAAACAATTATCGGGCTTGAAAGGGCAGATGGAGAAAGGGTGGCTTACCTCGTGAAGCACAGGGCAAGAGCAGAGGGGGAAAGTTGTAGGTTCAGGATAACTTATGCCGGAATCGAGCCTTAAAGTGATTAATCCATCCAATATGCTCACTCAAAAAGCTCTTTGTGGCTGAGTAAAAGCCTGTGATCAAATCCGTTCTTCTTTAAAAAGTTTCTAAATGATCTGTCAAGGGAGAGCACTTCAACACCCATTCTCTTTCCGGTTGCGTAGAGAACGGCATCGAAGATGTCTGTCCACCCCAGTTTGATTATTTTATAGGCGATTTCTAAGTCTACTCCCTCCGGTGAAATCAATTTTATTTCTTCTCCAAAAATGATCGAATTGAAAGAATCGATCGCCTCTTTTGGCAACTCGTCGAGCATTCTTTTTTTTGCCTCCTTAACAATAACACCAACGAGTTCTGGCACAAGAAAAGATGGAAAATGAAGGTCTTTCTCCACAATTTTTGCATAAACCCCTTCTTCAATTCCTTCAACCTCAATGCCAATAAACGGGAGTAGGTAAGTCGTATCAAGGAGTAGCTCATTCGAGGAGCTTTCCTGTAATTTCTTCACCAACCCTCTCAACCTCCTCTGGTTTTATCTTACTCCAAGGCTTAACAATTCCTATTTTTTTCACAGGTTTGAGAAGTATCCCATCTTCTTTGGTTTGGAGGATGAGGAAATCCCCTTCTTTAATTTGTAAATTTTCCACTACTTTCTTCGGTAGATACACCGCATATTTCTTCCCAACCTTTATAGTCTGGGCTACCATATTAGTCTGGTAAATCTGAAACTATATCAAATTTTCGTTATAGGTGTGTTTACCATAAAAGAGTTAAAAGTATAGACGAATTGCAAATTGAGAGAAACTAGATTAATTTAAAACAAAAATACAAATAAAAATAAATAAAAAATTAGCCCTTAAGCTTACTAAGCTGTTCTATTAACTCAGGAACTACCTCGAATATGTCGCCTACTACTCCATACTGAGCCACACCGAATATAGGAGCTTCTGGATCCTTGTTGATTGCTATGATCAACTCGCTGTCCTTCATCCCCATTACGTGCTGGAATGCCCCGCTAACCGCAAGTCCAAGATAGAGTTTTGGCTTCACAGTTTTACCAGAGATGCCTATCTGTCTGTCCTTCGGAAGCCAACCGTTGTCGATAACCGGCCTGCTTCCGGCCACAACGCCTCCTAACAGCTCAGCAAGTTCCTCTGCCAATTCGATGTTTGAGGCATCGTCAATTCCTCTACCAACGGTCACAAGTATGTCAGCCTGTGCGATGTCGACCTCTCCAACCTCTGGTTCAATGTACTGGACGAATTTTCTCTTTGCTTCTGCAGGTTTTATGCTAACCTCCTCAATGCTACCTCCAACCTCTGCTCCTTCCTTGAATATTCCCTGCCTAACTGTAAGTACGTAGCTCTCTGCCTCCTTAAGCTTCAGATCCACCATCAGTTTACCCTGGAAGATGTACTTAGAAACCTTAATCCCATCAGAAACATCCACATTTACAACATCGGTAGCTATGGGGGCATTGAGCTTTACTGCAAGAATTGGAGCGAGTTCTATTCCAAAGGAAGTGTTAGGGATTAACACCATGTCTGGTTTGTTATTCGCAAAGAATTGAGTTAGCACATCCACATACGTCTCGGGATTGTAGTACTCTAAAGCCTCGTCCTGAATCAACCAGACCTTATCAGCATACTTCGCCAACTCCTCAGCAAACCCCTTGACATCCTTACCCAGAAGCAAAACCTCGCTCGAATCCTTCTTTATCGCATTTGCTAGGTTCAAAAGCTCCACTGAAATAGGATTTAGCTCTCCCATCCTATGCTCGGCAACAACAAAAACCCTCATTATACCAGCCCCCTCTCCTTAAGAATTTCAATAAGCTTCTTCGCAACCTCATCGGGCGAGCCTTCGATCATCTCTGCTTTCTTGACAGGCGGGAGATACACCTTCTCAATTTCCAGAGTCGATGTGGTTGGCTGCAATGATACCTCTTTCAGCTCCTTTGTTTTGGCCCTCTTTATTCCCATGATGGATACATATCTCGGCTCGTTTATGCCGCTCTGAACGGTTACCAGGCATGGAAGGGGCAAGACAACCTCTTCGTTATATCCGCCTTCAAGCTCCCTTTTAACCCTAATTGATGAGTCTTCAACCTCAAGATCCGTTACTGCAGTTGCATAGGGTAAATCTAGCATTCCAGCAAGCAAAGAGCCCACAAGTGCGTTGTTCAGATCCTGAGATTGATAACCAGCGATTATCAGATCGTAATTCTCATCCTTTATGGCCTCTTTTATCACCTCAGCTGTCTGATAGGCATCTAGTGTCGAGTCATAGGGTATCTTTATGGCTCTGTCTGCTCCCATTGCCAAGCATTTCCTTAATGTATCATCGGCTGTTCCAACACCAACTACTACAACCTCGCCGCCTTTATTCTCTTTTATCTGAATAGCCTCTTCAATAGCATACCTGTCCCAGTCGTTTATGTCATAGACAAGTCCTCTTTGATCGACGCTTTTCCCATCTTCCCCCACCCTGATCTCTGATTCAGGATCAGGGGCATGTTTCGCGAGAACGATAATATTCACCTTACCACCTCCAGATCGCTAATTTCGATTTTTAGGTTGGTTTAAATCATTTGTCATTTTATAGTTTTAAGACAAAAAATTAAATTAAAATATAATTTATCTATAATTTATCTATCTATTTCCCCTTAAACTCAGGCTTCCTTTTTTCAAAGAACGCTCTCACGCCTTCGATGACATCTTCCGTTGACGTTGCAATTCCAAAGTATGCAGCCTCGATTGCCTGGCCTGCCTCAACAGGAAGCTCGTAGCCATAGTTTATAGCATACTTTGCCATTCTGAGCGAGATCGGTGGGAGTTCTGCAAGAGCCTTTGCTAAAGTATTCACTTCATCCCAGAAGTTCTCTGGATCTACGGCCTTGTTAACCAGGCCTATCTGCTCTGCCTCATCAGCAGTGATTCTCTTGGCAAGCATTATCATCTCCTTCGCCTTTGCAAGCCCGATTATCTTTGCCATTCTTTGCGTTCCTCCCCATCCAGGAATCAATCCGATGGCAATCTCCGTAAGACCGATTTTGCCTGCCTTTGACATTATCCTGAAGTCGCATGCCAGCGAAAGCTCGCATCCACCACCGAAAGCGTAGCCGTTTATCGCAGCTATAACCGGCTTAGGGAACTTCTCAATCATTGTGAATACTTCGTTACCCCTCGCAGATACCATGGCAGAGTTTGCAGGTTTCAGCGTTGAAGGATCTGCCAAAGCTTCCTGCAAGTCGAAGCCGGCTGAGAATGATTTGTCACCAGCACCTGTAATGACTAGAACTCTCACTTCATCGTCTTTTGCGAGCTGCTTTAACGCAAGTTCCATCTCATCGAGGAGTTCAAAGGATATGGCATTGAGCCTGTGGGGTCGGTTAAGGATAAGCTTTGCGATCTTGTTTTCTGTATCCTTCTCAATGAGCAGGTTCTTGAAGGATACCTCACCTCTGTAGCTGTAGAACCCTTCTCCACTCTTCTTTCCAAGTTTTCCTTCCTTTACCATTTTCATAAGCAACTCCGTTGGTTTAAGCACATCTAAGCCTTTCTCTGCATGGAGTTCCTCAAGCTTCTTTGCAATAACATCCAAGCCGATTTCATCTCCAAGCTCACACGGCCCCTTCGGCATGTTCGTTCCGAGCTTCATCGCCAAGTCGATTTCTTCAGCTGATGCTACACCCATCTCTATGAGCCCGGAAGCAATGTTCACCATTGGAGCCAGAAGCCTGAGAGCATCATACTTCCCTGCAAGCTCTTCTGGGATTTCCGGCCTCCCTTTTGACCAGTCATAGAAACCTTTGCCGGTTTTCATCCCAAGCTCATTATTCTCGATTTTCTCCTTCAAAGCTTGAGCATTAGGAACGAGGCTCCACTGCTCACCGCTGTGATACAAGATGTCGAGTCCTACGAAATCACCTAACTCGATCGGCCCCATCGGGAAGGCATACTTGAACTTCATTGTAGCGTCGATCTCCTCTTGGGTTGCAACTTTCCTGTCGACATCATCTATTGCAAGAGCGAGGTATGGAACCAAACATCTGTTAACGATGAATCCTTCAACATCCTTCTTAACTACAACCGGTGTCTTTCCAATGCTCTTCACGAATTTAACTCCATACTCGATTGTCGAGTCAGCTGTAAGCTCTCCTTTTATCACCTCAACTAATTGCATAACCGGCACAGGATTGAAGAAGTGAAGCCCCATGAACCTCTCTGGTCTATCCGTTACCTTGGAGATCTCGGTAATGCTTAAGCCAGAGGTGTTCGTCGCAAAGATGCATTCAGGCGAAGCGTACTGCTGAACCTCCTCAAACACCTTTTTCTTCAAATCGAGGATCTCGGGTACAGCTTCAATAACAAGCTCTGCCCCTTCAATGGCCTCCTTCATGTCAAGGGTAAAGTGCAGTCTACTTAACGCCTCCTTAGCCTTCTCTTCCTTCATCTTACCTTTTGCCACAGCCTTATCGAGCAGCTTCTGAATGTTTGCAAGGGCCTTGTCAAGGAATTTCTGGTCGATATCCCTAATCCACACTTCATATCCTGCCAGAGCGCTCACATAGGCAATACCATGTCCCATCGCTCCAGCACCAAGAACAGCTATCTTTTTCATTTCAACACCTCCAAATTAACCTCTTTAAACCCCCATTTAATATCAAAAATTAAGCTATTAAGATTTATTTTTTTACTTTTTCACTTTTTCACTCGACTTGTTTTCACTCGGAGTACGTGATCACTCCACTGGTACGAGTTCATACATCATGTAGCCTTCCTTCTCCCTCTTCGAGATCTCAAGCCTCACCCTCATTCCCGGCTTAGCTTTCCTTGGATCTCCTTTAAGCCAAGCAGTAATCCTTGGCCCATCATCGAGCTTTGCTATGGCAACTGTGTAGGGATCGTAGCTTCCGAATGATGGCGGCTTTACGAAGATGACTGTGAGAGTTTCAAGGGTTCCCTCCCTCGATAGCTCAACCCACTCCATATCGCTGATTCTGCAGCTTGGGCAGTCACGTTGTGGAGGGAAGAAAATCCTTCCACAATGCTTGCATTTTGTTGTGAGAAGTTTGCCTTCCTTCAATCCCTCAAAGAATGGTTTGATGTTTTCAATGGATATGATGTATCTTAGATTGAGTTCTCGGAGATCCAGCCATTGTAAAGCTCCAGATTTTTCATCGGTCATGACTGGGAGCCCAAACTCCTTAATCTGCTTTTCAATAACTTCTTTCATCTCATCACCTCTTAAGCTTTTCAAGTCCGTAGATCGTTACGTAGGTGTAATGACCAGTGCCACCAACGTTATGCGCTAACCATCTGCCCTTCTCGATGTCCGCCTGTCTTCCAGGCTCAGCTTGACTTAGGAGCTGCTTGTAAGCTTCAACCGCCTGGCTGACTCCTGTGGCACCAATAGGATGTCCCTTTGCCTTCAAACCACCATCGATGTTGACTGGGATCAAACCACCAATATAGGTTTGCTCATCCCTTATAAGCTTCACACCCCCTCCCTTCTTAGCAAACCTTAGGTCTTCATAGGCCATGATTTCAGGAGCCGTAAAGCAGTCGTGTACATTCGCTCCATCTAAATATTTGTACGGAGCATCCACATCGATTCCAGCCTTCTTGTATGCTATTTCAGCAGCATATCTTGCTGATTCTAAGGAGGTGAAATCTTCTCTCTTGCTGAGATTTGCTGTACCTGTTCCAACCCCCTGACTGTGAATCCAGATCTTGTTTTCAGCATCCTTTGCAAATTCCTCGCTTGCAAGAATTATTGCAGCACTCCCATCAGTTATCGGGCTGCAATCGAAGAGTTTGAATGGCCAGGCAACGTATTTTGGCTCCATTACCTTTTCAAGCGTAACTTCTTTCTGGAACTGTGCATACGGATTCTTTGCACCATAGTAATGATTTTTCACAGCCACCCTTGCAAAATCCTCTTCACTTGCTCCATATTTCACCATGTAGGCTGTTGCATGCAGGGCATAGTATCCCGGGAATGTAAGGCCGAAGTTCTCGAATTCCCAGAAGAAGCTCCCGAATCTTCCGATCAGCTCTATGACAGTTGGGTTCTGCGATTCCCTCATCTTTTCTATGCCCAGGATTAAAACCACATCTGCCTCACCACTTTTAATCGCCGTGTAACCGACTCTTATCGCCGCATTTCCTGTGGCACATGCAGCCTCAACCCTCATCGAACCTTTTGGCGATAAATCTGCATACTCTGCCATGAGAGCTGGCAATGCAGCTTCACTGCTCCAAATGCCTGCGTTTCCAAGTACAAAGAAGTCAATATCCTTCTGATCCACATTAGCGCTATCCAATGCTGGCTTGATTGATTCCCAAGCAAGTTCGGGAACGTTTACATCCCTTCTATCACCGAACTTTGAATGCCCAACACCAATAATAGCCACATTTTCAGACATACACTTTATACTCATTTTTCGTTATATAAGTCTTTCTCGAATTTTATGCTTTTAAAATGGAATCGGATTTTAGACGATATCACAAAGAGGAAAATTCGTCATTATTTTTCACTGATTGTGATTTAGAAGTATTTAAGCTTTTCTTTTATCAATCAACTTTTTCCAGAATATTATTTAAAACAAAAGAATTTTATACTCCCCTATCAACATAGGGTTGGGGGATAAAGATGGTAGACTTTACTTTTACCGAAGAACAGGAAGATATTAGGAGGGCTGCTAGAGAGTTTGCTGAGAAAGAGTTCACACAAGAGCTAGCGATAGAATGTGACAGAGAGGAGAAGTATCCAAGAGAACTTGTTAAAAAATGCGCAGAACTTGGCTTCCATGCCGTGGCGATTCCTGAGGAGTATGGTGGTGGTGGGTATAGCTCGATCGAGCAGATGATCGTGATGGAGGAATTTTCAGCTGTAAATCCAGGGCTTGCAATCGCCTGCCTTACTCCAATATTCGGCGTGGAGATTCTACTGGGTTATGGAAGTGAGGAACAAAAGGAAACTTGGATTCCCAAGCTTTGCACCGGCGATGCGATAATGGGGATGGCGAATACCGAGCCTGATGCTGGAAGTGATGCCGCGAGCATCAAAACTAAAGCTGTTCTGGATGGAGACGAGTGGGTTTTGAATGGTACGAAACAGTTCATAACTAATGGAAGCGTGGCAGACTTTATCCTTGTCACAGCTAAAACAAAAGAGCTTGAGTGGAAAGACAGACACAAGGCAATGAGCTACTTCCTTGTAGAAACCGATAGGCCAGGATTCAAAGCAACAAAGATCACAGGAAAGCTCGGAATAAGAGCAAGCGACACGGCAGAGATCTCATTGAAGGATGTTAGAGTTCCAAAGAGCAACCTCGTTGGGGAAGAGGGCAAAGGATTCTACTACATGATGGAGTTCTTTGACAGAACAAGAGTCTGGGTGGCTGCTCAGGCTGTTGGAATTGCAAGAGGAGCTTTGAAGCTTGCAGTTGATTATGTGAAGCAAAGAAAGGCCTTTGGTGTGCCTATAGCATCCTTCCAGTTCATACAGTTCAAGCTTGCTGAGCTTGCCACTAAAATTGAGGCTGCCAGAACGCTTACTTATAGAGCTGGAGCGGTTCAGCTTGAGAGAGGCAAACCCGATCCGATGCTTTCGTCGATGGCGAAATGGTATGCTGGTGAAGTGGCAGTCGAGACGTGCGATTGGGCTTTGCAATTCCATGGCGGCTATGGCTACATCGACGAGTATGCGATAAACGAGTTCTATAGGGATGCGAAGATAACGGAGATCTACGAAGGAACTAAAGAAATCGAGAAACTTATCGTTGCAAGAAACATTCTTTCGATGAAATTCTGATAAAGTTCTGATTTTTTTATCCTACAAGGGTAATCTTTTTTTAACCCCTTTCCCATTAAGGCACATGCTTGACATACTCAAAGCTGAGGCAAGAAAAGCGGTAGAATTGATTAACGATTATGAGTTTATAAGGATTTTTGCCCATTACGATGTTGATGGTATCTCCTCAGCCGGCATTTTAGCCAACTCCCTTTTAAGGAAGGATAAAAGATTCCATCTCAGCTTCCTTAATGGTCTGAACAACGGCAATCTCGATTACGAAAGGGATGAACTCACGGTTTTTCTCGATATGGGGAGTGGTTATCCCGATATAATCTCAGAAGTCGAATCAGACGTTCTTATTATAGACCATCACTTTCCGATGGGAAAGATAAAGCCTAGAAAAAGGTTCGTCCATGTGAATCCCCATCTTGCCGGACTTGACGGATCGTTTGAGCTTTCTGCAAGCGGTACAGCCTATATTGTTGCCAATCAGCTTGGAAAGAACATCGATCTGTCTGGAATTGCTCTTACTGGCATAATAGGTGATAAGCAGAAAATAAAGGGTGGAAATGCAGAGATCGTTACCGAGGGAATCACAGGAGGATACATTGAAGAGAGAAAAGGGCTTTTGATTTATTCAGGGAAGTTAAGGGACGTCTTACCAATCTCTGTGGAGCCTTATCTCGATTTCTACAAAAAAGATGAGGAACTTGAAGATTTCTTGGAGAAAGCCGGACTAGATGGAGACATGGAAGTCGATGAACTCGAAGATGAGGAGCTCAGAAGGCTTTCTGATGCGATAATTCTCAGAATTCTGGAGAATGGCGGAAGCGAAGAAGTCATCCAGGACTTCCTCGGGAAAAGGTACATCTTAAAGGCAGAACTCATTCAGAATGCGTTGATGATGACTGATGTCATAAATTCATGCGGGAGGGTTTCAGCCTTCAGCATTGGATTTGGAATCTGCATGAGAGATTCGAAGTTCTTGGACAGGGGGTATGAAATCTGGAAAAAGTTCCAGACAGAGCTTTTAGATGAGATCAAAAGAAGGAAGAAAGAGGTAAAACTGGCAAATTGCATAAGATACCTGACAATGAATGATGCCCCAACCACCGGCCCTATCGCTACGATTCTTTCAAGATACCTCTACAGTGACCTCCCATTTGTGGCTGTAAACGTAAAGAAAGATATTGCAAAGGTTTCTTCCAGAACGACGATGAAACTTTCTGAGATCGTTGATTTGGGGCAAGTTATGCATAAAGCTGCCGAGAAGGTTGGTGGGAGAGGTGGAGGGCATAGAGTTGCAGCCGGAGCCAACATCCCCCCTGATAGAGTAAATGAGTTCATTGAAGAGGTTGACAGGCTATGCTGTACGGCTCTGGGAAAGTAAGGATTAGGATAGGGGGGAGAGAAGGGGAAGAGGATGCTAAGATCGTCGCTTTGGCATTAAAACCCGATGATGCGGAATGGACCGAGGCAAGATCTGAAGGGGATGAGCTGATACTTGAAGTAAAAACTCCAAAGATAGGAGCGATGATAAACGCCTACGATGATTACTTTCTCAACCTCATAGCTGCAAGCTCTGTGTTGGAGGCTTTAAAAGGAGATTAAAAAGTAAAGGTGAAAGGATGAAACAGTTTTTTTACTGTGAAATTTGCGGAGAGGAGACGAGACATAAACTGATAAAAGAGAAAAACCACCTCTATATGTGCGAGGAGTGCGGAAACTATGCAACATTCCCACCAGAGAAAGAGATCATCGTGAATGCGATAGTAAGCTTTGAAGGTGAATCGGAGAAGGGAAAAATAAGGTTGAAGGAGAGCGAGAAGGTTGAGAAAGGGGATGAACTGATTGTTGAGACTGATTCAGGCTTCAGGATAGGTGAGGTTACTTCCCTTGAGCTTGTAAACAGCAAAAGGAGTGAGGAGGCTGAAGCAAAGGAAATCAGAACGATATGGCTCCGCGATACCGGAGAGGTTGGGGTGAGAATAAGCCTTCATAAGAGAGCGATCACGACTCCTGTAACTATATACGTGCCCGGTGAGACGGAATTCAAAGTTGGAGAGGAGCTTGAAATAGGAAACAAGAAATTTAGGATTTCTAAAATAAAGTCTAGGGATGGGAAAGTGATAGACAGGAGAAATGCAGGAATAAAAGCGAAGGATATCAAAAGGGTTTACGCGATCTTTCAGTCAAAGATCAAAAGACGTTAGATTAGGTTAGGTTCGTATGCAAGGTGACAAATTCTTTTCAACTGGGCTTTCAACAAAGCCTCCAACCAAGCTTCTTACTAAACCCCTCAGACTTAGGGATTTTGTTAAAGCGAAAAACTGTTTTTTCTCGATAGTTGGTTACGATCACAGCAAAGGTGTAAAATCCTTTCTCAGATACATTCCTTCCCCCCAAGGAGACAGGATCTCAGATGGAGTGAAATACAGAAAACTCCTCCATGATGAAGCGGTGAAATATTCAATTGAAAGGAATCTTTATTATAACGAAGACCTAGGAATTTTCTTAATCCCGCACGAAGATATCCAGAGGGTTTATAAGCCTGAAGAAAAAATTAAAGATCTCTTAGAGGGTAAGTTCACCGATGAAGAACTCAAAAGAATTGTGGAATTCTTTGATGGGATACCTGCGGAAAAAATGGGAGTTACAGGATCGAGGCTCATTGATTTGGAGGCTGAAGAGAGTGATATCGATTTTGTTATGTACGGAAATTTCTGGTTTATTGGCAGGGATAAAATAAAAAAAGGAATTGAAAGTGGAAGATTGTCAGAGCCTTCTCAAGAGATGTGGGATTTCATATATATGAAAAGGAGAGTGAATGTACCTTTCGACCTCTTCCTTATCCATGAGAGGAGAAAATACCACAGGGCTGTTCTTGGTTCTACCTACTTCGATCTACTCTATGTCAGAGATTACAATGAGCTTGGTAAACCAATTCCTGAATGGAGGGGAGAAAGGTTGGAGAAAACCACCATACATGGAAAACTTGCCGATGATAGCCTTAGCTTTGACTATCCGGCTTACTATCCTTTGAGAGAAAGTAGAATTAAGGCAATTCTCTGCTTCACCCACACATATGTGGGGCAGGCAATTAAAGGGGAGAAGATTGAAGCAAGGGGTTACATAGAAGAGATAAGAGGAGAGAGGTATCTTGTTGTAGGGACCTCTAGAGAGGTTACCGATGAATACATCCTATCACTGGATCTGATTGAAAAAAATTCTCTGGCAAAGGAATATTTATCCTGGAAAAAATCCATCATGCTGGAATAAGATTTAGAAGGTTAGAGGGTTAGAAGGTGGAAACGTGAATAGAACGATCGCAATACTTTCTGGTGGTACAGGCACGCCAAAATTGCTGTGGGGATTTAAGGAAGTTAGTGATGACTTCTTTGTTGTTGTAAATACTGCCGAAGACGTTTGGGTCTCAGGAAACAAGATTTGTCCAGACATCGATTCCGTAATATATGCACTCTCAGACACTATAGATACGGAAAAATGGTGGGGGGCAAGAGAGGACTCTTTTGTAACGCATGAGAGGCTTAAGTCTTTGGGGTTCGATGAGGGGATGATGATCGGAGACATCGACAGGGCAACACATATCTTAAGGAGCCACCTCATCAGAAAGGGAAAAGATCTCCTCGAGGCTACGAGAATACTAAAGAGCAGGTTTGGTGTAAAACAGGAGATATTCCCAATGTGTAACGAAGAAGTGTCCACCCTTATTGAAACCGAGAGCGGAACCATGCACTTCCAAGAATTCTGGGTTGGTAGAAGAGGGGAGCCAAAGGTAAATAATATCATCTTCAAGGGAATTGATGAGGCGAAAATCCCTGTCGAAGTAAAAGAGTTTTTAGAGAAATGTAGAGCTGTGATAATAGGTCCCTCAAACCCTATAACAAGCATCGGTCCGATAATTTCGGTAAAAGGATACAAGGAGATTCTTGAAGAGAAAAAAGTCATTGTAGTTTCTCCAATTATCGGAAAAAATCCTGTAAGCGGTCCGGCAGGAAAGTTCATGAGAAGTTTAGGATATGAAGTTTCTCCGGCTGGAGTTGCAGAGGTATATCGGGATTTTATCGATGTTCTGGTTATCGATGAGAGAGATTCAGATTATGAACTTGACTTCGTCGAAGTAGTTAAAGCTGATACTATTATGAAGAAAAAAGAGGATGCGGAAAATCTCTCAGAATTTTTGCTTGAATTAGTATAACAATTATTTTAGATCTAACCAAGAAAGATTACTCTTGATGTCCATAAACTTCCTCAACAATCTTTTTAAGAGCTACGGCAGCCTGCTCAACGATCCCAGGTGTTAATTCTACTTCTATTTCATCCCTGAGGGGACAAACTTCATCCACAACAACCCTTCCACTCTCGTCCAAAACCAAAGGATATATCTTGCATCCAGTCGGGCGGTTTTCATAGATCGTGCATTTGTTTTCCTTCAAAAAATAGCATGCATTCTCCACATTCTTTAACCTCTTAACACCTTCTACAACCACTGAAAAGTCATTCTCGTCAAAACCGAGAGCTTTTATTCTTTCGATATCCTCCTCCGTAAGGGGCATCTCAGTCCCGTAACAACATTTACCACAGTAGCCGTTTGTTTTACAGTTAACTTTGAAGATCATTCTCCGGTGACATTTTTAGTTTTCAATCTTTCCAAAAACTCCTGAACCTTCATTCCATGGCTTCCTGCAATCTTCTTCAGAATTTCTGACGCACCAGTTGAATATTGAATTGCCTTCTTCTCTCTCAAAACGATTTCTTTGGGAAGATAGTCCAGAGCTATTTTTCTCAAAATGTACTTTCTTACCACTTTTCCATTCACTTTCCTTAATTTAAGTTCCACAGGCAATTTTAAAGCAAGATCTATCAGATCCCACTGGAGATACGGAGCAATGAGCTTCATTTCAAGCGAGTATGCAACTTTTGTATCTCTAACGATGTTTTTTACACCTATGTTTCGAACATCTTCAATCAGCGAATCCCTCAGCTTGCTTCTATCCATCGTTGTGTATCTCATGTACCCTCCAAAAAGTTCATCTGCCCCTTGACCGAATACAACGCTGCTATACCCAATTTCTTTCACAAACTTCATGACAAGATAGATCGGAAGTGCAATTGAGACTTGAAGAAAGTCGGTTGTTTCAATAGCATCTATTACCTTAGGTAATGCTTCCTCCACATCCGATTTTCCAAATCTTCTTATCTCAATCCCCTTTCCCATCAGTTTACTGCACTCTTTCAACCACTCTCCCTCTTTTTCACTTGCCGTTACAGACACCAGATCGAGATCATAAAATGATGCAAGAAACGATGAGTCTATTCCTCCGGAAAAGGCTATGCAACCTTTCGGTTTAAGCTTTTCCAGAATCCCTAAAAATTTCTCTTTAAACTCCTTCTGATCAATGTCCTCCTCTTTCAAGCTGAAAACATCCTCGAAGGAATAGCGTTTCCTTTCTATAACACTTCCATCATATCCCAGTTTTAAAACCTCCCCTGGCATTAACTCAACGATTTCCTCTTGTCTCTCAAAATAATTCCTGAAAGAGGAAAAGGATAAGCTGAAAGGGTTGTAGTATAGGGGTTTACCTCCAAAAACATCCCTTGAAGCGAGAATATGGGATGGCCGAATGGCAACCAAAGCATAGAAATCTTTTAAATGGAGAGGAAGTTCATCACCATACTTCAAATTCACTTCTCCATCAAAATCCAAGAAGAGATTTCCCTCCTGTCTCGAGGGGTATCTGCAATTCGCGTAAATCCTTCTGGCTCTCCCACCCTCCATATCGGCGAAGGCATAGATTGACATTGTCCATAATTATGTGGAACAAGATTTAACAATTTAGGTTGAGGTAAAATCAGAGATAAAAAAACCGCAGAAGACCCTTAGTTTAGTGAAAAGATTATAAATCTGAAAAATCAAGTTCCAATAAGAGAATATGAGTAAAATAAGCGATGGATTTAACTTTGGTTTTGACAGATTAAATAGATCTAATCTGATTGGAGCGGATGCAAAGGATGCAGCAACAACGACTGAGGAAACTGATATAACCGATAAAACTGTAACCCTCAGGAGGGTTTCACTCGAAGACCTGAAAGATTTCGTGAGAGTTTACAGGGATTCCTACAAAGACTTGGAGGAATACGCCTACACAAAGACCAGACAGATTAAAAGCTATTTCAAATGGATGTTTTCCAGAGACAAAGATGGCTTCATAATTGCCGAAACAAAGAATGAAAATGGAAAAGAGGTTTTGGGATTTATAATGGTTGATGCAAACTGGTTTAGCCCTTTTGAGATGAAGAAGGTAGGAGAGATTCACGAGCTCGTGGTTCTGCCTGAGTTCAGAAAAAGAGGAATCGGAAAGAGACTAGTTTCAAAGGGCTTTGATTACATTAAATCCAAAAACAGAAAAATTGCTGAACTCTGGGTAGGATATAGAAACTATTATGCCCAGAGATTCTACAAAAAACTTGGGTTCGAGGAAAGAAACTCCTTCGGCAAGTGGATAAGGATGACAAAGGAGGTTGAATGAGCATAGATGAAAACTGAGTGAACATCGAGTACAAGAAGGTAAGTTCGAGTTTAAAAAACTCAATTCCAAAATCAAATTTTCTACTTCAAAGATTCAACAAACTCGATAATCCTTTCAACCGCTTCCCTCAATCTATCCATGCTCACGGCATATGCACATCTAACGAAGCCCTCACCCGACTCGCCAAAAGCATTTCCTGGAACCACAGCTACGTTTTTCTCAAGGAGTAGTTTTTCGGCAAACTCTTCACTTGTCAAACCTGTCTCGACAATGCTTGGAAATGCATAAAACGCTCCTTCTGGCTTTCTTATTTCTAAATAATTTCTTAGCTTCCTTACGAAAAAGTTCCTTCTTCTCAGATATTCCGCTCTCATCATCTCCAGTTCATCTTCTCCATTCCTCAATGCCTCGATGGCTCCTATCTGAGCTGTTGTTGGTGCGCAGAGCATTGAATACTGGTGAATTTTCAGTATTGCATCGATGATATCGTCGGGAGCCATAACATAACCAATTCTCATCCCGGTCATCGCAAACGATTTGGAGAACCCGTTTAGTATGATCGTCCTATCCTGCATTCCTTCGAGAGAGGCGATGGATTTGTGGGGAAATTTATAGGAAAGCTCTGCATATATCTCATCAGAAACAACGATCATATCTCTTTCTATAACGGCATCAGCTATCTCTTCAAGCTCTTTTTTGCTGTAGCTAACTCCAGTTGGGTTTGCTGGGTAATTCAGAATTAAAACTTTTGAATCTATGCCCTTTGAGTGTTCCATTATCATCTCGTAGTTTAGTCTAAAACTCGGTGAAGTGGGGATTGAGATAACTCTCCCTCCAGCTAAAGTAGAGAGGGGCTCGTACGAAACGTAACATGGATCAGGGATCAACACAAAGTCTCCCGGGCTTACAATTGATCTTATCGCAAGATCAAAACCTTCGCTGACCCCAGATGTGACAACAACATTAGAAGGTTGACTTTCAACCCCAAATTTTGTGTAATACCTGCATATCTCCTCTCTCAGCTCTTCCAAACCATAGTTAGAGGTATAGGAAGTAATTCCCCTCTCAAGGGAATATATCATTTCCTCCCTTATTCTCCAAGGAGTAGGAAAATCTGGTTCACCTACTCCAAGGCTAATCACATCGTCTCTACCTATGATTAAATCAAAAAACTTTCTTATCCCTGAGGGTTTTATTTCAAGAAGTTTTTCATTTACCCTCAATTTACTTCTTTTACCCTTCTCACCTATTTTCCTCATTTTTTCCATATCTTCCATTTCATCCATTTCATCCTTCATTCAAGATTCCTCTTGCCTCAGGGAACTATTGCAAGCCTCCTATCTTCTTCGTCACTGAAAAGAAGGACTCCTTCTTCCTTATACGTTTTAAGAACGAAATGGGTATTTGTGTCTCGCACTTCAGGAAGTGTGGAGATCTTTTCTGAGATGAATACCGAGACTTCTTTCAAAGATTTACCTTTAACAACAACCTGAAAGTCGTATTCCCCACTGATTAACCTTACAGCATGAACCTCTGGAAACTTGGCGATTCTTCGAGCGATGTCATCATAATTTTTCTCTCTCGTCAGATTCACCCTAACGTCGATGACTGCAACAACGAACTCCTCACCAAGCTTCTCCCAATCTATAATAGCCTTGTACTTAAGAATTGATTTTTCCTCCTCACTTTTCTTTATTATTTTTTTAACTTCCTCTTCTTTTAATCCGGTTATCTCAGAAATCTCACTGTAGGAGTATCTTGCATTTTCTTCTAATAATTTGAGTACTTCAAATGTGGGGTTAGCTGTCCTATTCATTTTCTCCGTTTTATCCATCCAATCACCTTATCGATCTGATAAGGAAGTACTATTTAATAATTTGGTGTAAAATAATTAACTATCTAAATAGTGTGTAGGAATTTGAAGGGTAAGATGCAATCTTGAGATGCAGTGCAGTCTAACCTTTAAAAAGGATGAGGGAAGACAATGAATATCGCTAAATACAAGGGATTAGGTATATTCGGACCTGCATATAAAATTATGCTGGAAAACGATCCGCATGCAATCGATTCTATTGATAGAATCCTGATGGAAAATATGATTCTTTTATGTCAGGAGACCGCAAACTATCTGTACAATGAATATACACCAACCCAAGTTTTCTATAAGAAAGGAGAAAGACCCGAGTTGGAACAATGTGTAGAGAGAATAATCTCAGGTTGTAATTCCGAAGAGATGCGTATCGAGAGGATTATCCGATTTACCAGTGGTTTAGGAGAAAACGTTAGCAACGATATGGAAACGATATTGATAGGGGGAACGGAGGAAGAAATAATCAAACGAGGTTCCGATTGGTGTACGGATGTGGCAAGAACTGCCTGCTCTTTAATCCAGATCGCTGGATTTCCCGCCCGGATGGTTTACTTAGCCGATACCGAGAAGGCTTACAGTGGGCATACAATAATAGAAGTTTACAGAAATAATGTTTGGGGCGCTGTAGATCCTTTAACGAATGTCGTATATCGCTATCCAGAAGGTAAACCTATCTCCACCTGGGAGCTTATGAACAATCCTGATCCGATTGAAATGCACTCAAAAGATGATTTAACACCCTATACAAGGGTTGAACAATTTCGGTCAGCTGCTATTTCAAACTACTTCGTCTGGCTATGGAGGGAATATAGCCGTAAGTACAACTATAAAACAAGTAAAATAAACAACTACTATCGTTCCATACTTGAAATGGCCGAAAAAGGTTGGCCTTCAGGCCTGAGATGGTTGCATGGGGAAGACAAATAATAAGACAAATATTCTGCCAGAAGTATTTTTCAGTTTCATTAGTTTAATTAGTTCTTCCAAAACCCTTTTGAGATTACAGCAATTAAATCAACAAAGGAATCAACAAAGGAATAAATCATATTTCAACACAAGAAAAGATTATTATACAATGATTCTTTTTTCCGATTATGAAGACCGTAATCATGGCCGGTGGCTATGCAACTAGGCTCTGGCCGATTACAAAAACAAAACCAAAGCCTTTGCTTCCTACGGGCAGAAAAAAGATAATAGACCATATATACGAGAAAGTGAAAAAGTTTGATTTTCCGATTATCGTTTCAACAAACAAGCTTTTTGAGGAGGATTTTAAAGAATGGAGCAAGGAAAGAGATGTAGAGCTGATAATTGAAGAGACACGAAAGGAAGAAGAAAAACTTGGAGCGGTAAGGGCTCTGGCTGAGATAGCAAAGCTTGTTGATGATGAGCTACTTGTTTTGGCTGGAGACAACCTGTTTTCATTTGAACTGGATGAGTTTGTCGATTTTTACAAACAGAAGCGTGCTTCTGTAACTGCACTATATGATGTTGGAGATGCAGAGCTGGCATCGCGCTATGGTGTGGCTGAGGTGGATGGAGACAGAATCACAAGATTTATCGAGAAACCGGAGAGGCCACCATCAACCCTTGTGGGAATTGGTATCTACGCTTTTAACAAAAGGGCCGTAAACCTCCTCCTCGAATACGTCAGCTCGAGTGAGAGGCATGATAACTTAGGTGATTTCATTTCCTACCTCTGCAAAAAAACAGAACTCTACGGCTATCCATTCTTCAACGGAAACTGGTATGATGTTGGGAACGCTGACTCATACATCGAGGCAATTAAGTTCTATCTGGAGAACTTCAAAGGGGAGGTTGAAGTTGATCGCATATCTAAAATAATCCCTCCTGTCGTGATCGAGGATGGGAGCAGGATTGTTGGAAGATCGATAATCGGGCCTTATGCCTACATAGGCAAAAATTGTATCATCGAGAGTTCAGATGTAAGCGAGTCGGTTATCTTCGATGGTGTTGTGATAAGAAAAGGCAAGGTATGGAGGAGTATAATCGATGAGTACTGCGAGATAAGAAATCTCGAGCTTAACAGCTCAATAATCGGTGGCCATGCGAAGATACAAAGGGGTGACTAAGCAATTTTTCGTGATGTTCTCTATGATCCATCTGGATGTCCTTACTTCTTTTCCTGTAATTTGGCCTTAAGTTCAGGCAAGGTGAGACGATCAACCATCCAGTTCTCCAAAGGAACCTCGTGAATTATGACCCAAGTATAGTGTTGTGGTTGTTTCGTTTCCTTGACGATCAGATCGGTAACCTTTCTAGAAAGATCGGCCTTCTGCTCATCCGTAAGAGCACCTTTCCCAAAATACATTTCAATTAATGGCATGTTATCACCTTTTATTTTATTTACCACCTCCATTTTTAAATTCACACTGACCGAATGGGCCGCACAAACGATCAGCGATCCACTTTTCAGCAATCAAAAGCTATAGTTAGGTTTCTGGACGCCCCCGTGGACTACCTAGCGGCCTAGGTATTAACCCCATAGGTAGCCCTATTTGAAAGAAATACAGTTTGTTGTGCTATCTTTGCTCTTTGATATATCTATGTTTATTTCAACACTATTAAATATAATAGTTTCGAAAGACAATATAATAATAAACTTAAATTAATAATCCAAATAATACCGTGTTGGACTCAGGGGACAGAGAGAGACATCCCACTCTTAATTTTATCTTGTTGTCACACCAATTTTTATCCTGCAAATCTTTGAACATTTTTTAACAATCTTTTAACAACCTCAAGCTAAACAATCTTGGAGGTTTTCAAAACATCCTTTCTGACCTTTTCGTAATCGTAAGTTTTCGAATTTATGTTTCCAGCTTTTATTCCTTCCAATCCAAGCGGGTTGAATTCTTCTCTCCCACAGAAATGTATGAGGGTGTCACATTTGAAAATTTCATCATCAACCTCTACACCCTCAACCCTCTCAACCCCAAAAACCTCAGCTTCTCTGCCCTCCACGACCTGACAATCGTATCCTTCTTTCCTCATCATTTCCTCGACAATTTCAAGAATTTTATCTTTCCCATAAAGCAACACATTTTTACCTATCCTGTAACCCCTCGAGATTAGTTCTAGAGCGTTCTGGAGTGTGAAAATCCCAGCAGGCCTAGTTCCAAAGATTTTACAGCTGTAAGGTCTTACATCATAACATCCCGTGCATAAAAAAACTCTTTCTGAAGTTGTCTCACTTTCTAATGTTTTCACCTTCCAATTCTCCCCCTTTTCTACCTTCAAAACTGTTGTCTTTAAAATCTGAAGCTGAGGTAGCAGAGTTTCGTATTCCTCAATAAATTCGCTGTAGTGTTCCCTCAAAACCTTTAGTTTTGAAAAGACCCCTATCTCTCCCCCTTTGCAGAACGAATCAAGTATAACTGGTCTAAATCCCTTTTCAGCGAGAATGCTCCCGAGCAAAACACCTGAATAACCTCCTCCGATGATGATGATCTTATTCAGTTCATCAATCCCAGTGTTATCCATTCTGCTTTCCCTAATTTCCACCATCTCCATCATCTACTCCCTCCAGACTATGTAGCTGTTGCATGTATCCTTTCTGAGGTCTACCCCTTTCCTATCCATCAAACCGAGAACATTGGGCAAACATCTTCCGCACTCCATTGTAGCTCCTGTCAAATGCTTTATGTTGTCAAGGGTGTTTGCACCTTCTCCGATGATTCTATCAATGTCTTCTGCGTAAACCATCCTGCAGTGACAAATCAGGTCTCCCTCTTTACTAGCACTTTCAGAAGTTTTCAAATCCTTAATTGTCTTTATTGTCTCTTTCTTCTTCAACTCTAGCCCCATATCTCCAAGCATTCGTAAAACAAGCTTTGCTATCGCTGGAGCGGCTGTCAAACCGGGAGATTGAATCCCGGCAACATTGATGAAGTTTTTTACTGGGGAATTTATTACAAAATCCTTGCCTGCAATCGCTCTAACTCCAGCATATATGCTTACAGCCTTTTCAGGCAGTCTTTTGAAAATCTTTGAATGTTTTCCAATCAACCCATCTACTTCTTCCCTCTTTACACTCCTATCCTCCTTATCCTCAACATCTACCAAGTTTGGACCCCAGATTAAGTTTCCGTCGATTGTTACGAGCGATCCCCCTCCCTTCGTCTTTCTCTCAGGCATTAATGGGATGGCTGCCATTAAATGTGAGGAGAAATTTTTATCCTCGAAAACAATATGGGAACCTTTTCCTGGGATTATTTCAAATCTATCGCCAACCATGGCCGCGATTTCATCAGCGTAAAGACCTGCGCAGTTTATGATGAAGTTAGAAAAAATAGTCTCTTTATCGCCTTTGCAAGATTCAAGAACGATTTCATAAAGCTCTCCTTTTCTTATCCCATTTTTTATCCTAACGACCTTTCTTTCAAACTTGAATTCAACTCCATTGACCTCAGCAAATCTCCTAGCTTTGAATGTCATTTCAACGGGATTAACCACTCCCCCACTTGGGAAAAAAAGACCTCCCTTTATCTTCCCAACATTCGGTTCGAGCCTTTTGATTTCATCAGCGCTCAGATGTTCAACCTCAACATATCTCGAGAAATATAGCTTTATCAGCCTGGCAATCAGATTTGCTAGAACCGATCTTGCAACGAGAATTAGTCCAACCCTTTTAAACCTAAATCCCAGCTCTTTGACTTCTTCATCCATTAATCTGTTCCCCTCAAGGCATAACTTTCCTTTTAAAGAGTTGAAAGGTAGCTGAAAGGCATGGATGATACCTGAGCACCCCTTTGTCGGCCCTATAGCTTGGGTGGGCTCCTTCTCAACAACAAGAACCTTTAGCTTATATTTTGAGAGTTCTTTTGCTACAAAACAACCGGTAACTCCAGCACCGATGACAGTCACGTCGAAATGATCCATGGTATGATCCACAATATGATCCATAGTATGCGATAAATTGAGGAAAGATAATAGTTTTGTTGATAGTTTTGTTGATAGTTTTGTCAATGGTTTTGTCGATAGTTTTGTTGAATTTTGAATTTTGAATTTGAGTACAAGTTTAGATTATTTTAACCCTACAAATCTGAGCACCTGCTCGATTTCATTCCTTTCATCTTCCCCTAACGGTAATGCCGGAAGACGTGGAAAGCCTGCAGGCAAAGTTAGAATGTTCAAAGCTTCCTTTATCGCACTAAGCTGGTTGAGCTTTTTTACGAGCACTTCGTCAAGGTAAGTCAGTTTAGCCTGTAAATCTTTCGCCCTTTCAATTTCTCCCATCTTAAAAGTTTGATAGAGGTTAGCGCAAAGCTTTGGTGCGACATTTGCTACTCCAACAATCGCTCCATCACCCCCCATCAAGAGGGTGGGCAGAATTAGATCTCCCGTTCCTGCCAGAATCGAAATTCTGTTGCCGACTAACCTTACAAGCTCTGTGATCCTGCCTAACGACCCACCGGATTCTTTGATTCCAACTATCTGGCTAAACTCATCAACCAATTTCACTACTACCTCCAAATCCATATCCAAGCCGGTGAACTTCGGAACGTTGTAGAGAATGACTGGGATGTCCACCGCCTGAATGATCCTCGCATAGTGCTCGAAAAGCTCTCTATTGGATGGTTTGAAGTAGTAGGGTGTGACTATCAATACAGCGTCTACACCAACATCACCAACATCACCAACATCAAGGGCATCCCTCGTCAGACGTATAGTTTCTCTCGTGCCTGCTGAACCGGTTCCAGCTATCACCGTAGCCTTACCGTTAACTTCATCCACAACTATTTCTAAGACTTTCCTACGCTCTTCCCTAGAGAGGTAAACAACCTCCCCATTGCTTCCCAACGATACCAAACCGTGGAGCCCGCTGTCAAGCCAGAAAGAGATCAGTTTTCTTAGAGCGTTTCCATCGATTTCTCCACTTTTTGTGAAAGGAGTTACGTGTGGAACGAATATGCCCTCCAGTCTGCCTTCAAGTCTGCATTTGAGTCTCATCCATTAGGGATGGTCAGCCCTTTTATTTTAATCTTTCAACTTTGATCATCAAAGGATCGATAACAATAAAAATGTTCAAGAATAAATACAACCATGGAGGAGGTTGGAAAAGTCACCCACTACTTCTCAAGGGTCGGAGTTGCTGCAGTTGTGCTTTCGAAGACCCTAAAAAAGGGAGATAGAATTAGGATAAAAGGGGCTACAACCGATTTTGAGCAGGTTGTTGAATCAATGGAGATAGACCACAAGCCCGTTGATGTAGCGATGCCCGGAGATATGGTCGGAATAAAGGTAAAAGAGAGGGTTAGAAAAAAGGATAAAGTCTACCTCATTTAAAACACTGGATCAATCTAGAACAAGCCTGTATGGGAGGGAATCTTCAACCATTTGCTTTAGTTTTTCCCTCAGTTCGGCTTTTCTTTCAACGTAGCCTTCGATCTGGTTTCTCAAAGATGTGATTTCCTTTTCAATCCTCTGTTTTTCACCGGATAGTCTAGATCTTTTTCTGGATTCAATCGTTTTTATTTTCGCAGATATCGCTGTTAGATCTTTCTTTATAGAATCGATTTCGTCGATCATCTGCTCAACCTTGCCTTTAGCAACGAACTCTAAGCTTTTCAATATCGCTTCTTTCTGGGATTCTTTTATGGCCAAATTTCCCTTTATTATCTCTGTATGGGCTTTTTCCGCCATCCTTCTTATATTCTTTCTCCCTAAGTCCCTATAACTCCCTATGTCCAATTTATCCCCAACCATATGGGCGTAAATCCTCAAAGGCTTTCTTATCATCCCCAGTTTCTTTTGCAGTTCACTCTCAAGAAGAGAAAGCCTGTTCTTCAGTCTTTCTTCTATTTTCTGATATTCTAAAAGTTCATCAGACTCCGATTTTTCCTCAATACCTTCCTTCAAATCATTTTTCAACTTTTCAAGTTTCTCCAGTTTCTCTCTTTTTTCAGAAATCAGAGCTTCAAGATCTTCTAACTCTTCTATCTCCTCAAGGATTTGTCTATTTTTGTGTAAGGACGGATCGTGCTTCAACTCCTCATATTTTGCAACTATAGCTGAAACTTCCTTTATTCTCTGATTTATTCCTTCAAACTCCGGAAGTTTGATTGCAAAAAGAATTCTAAAGCCCTTCGCCATTGAAACTGCCAGTTTTGCCGCTCTAAGGCTCACTTCATCAAAATAAGCAATTGGAGATAGAGAGCTAGTAATTTGCCACTGCTTTTTCATCATTGAAATAAAATTTTTTGTAACCCCTCTCAATCTTTGAGGGAGAATCTCTGGATTTAAGGATTCAATCTCTTCAATCAAAGAAGAGACGGCTTTTTTTAGGCTTAAAACGTTCTCTTCAGCAAATTTTTCAAGCGATTCTTCATGTTTTGCTATCTCTCTCTCGAGCAATTCTTTCAATTCATCGAGGCCAAGTTCTTCTTTCTTCTTCTCCTTTCTAAAAAACCTAAATCCCATCCTATCCAAATCCCTTTTAAATTTTCTTAATTTAATTTTTTAATTTCTCTAGTTTCTTTTAACTTTTTATTTCCCCCCCTTTCCTCTTTTTCTACGGCTTTAGAGATCGCCTTTTCGACAGCTCTTTTATGAACCCTTGCAGCACGGTGGATTCCTCCCTCTATCCCCCTGGAAGCATAACAGGGAAAGATCTGTGTAAAATAGCCCGCTTTTGTAGGAGCTTCTTCTATCGATAAACCCTTTATTTTCTCTGCGACAAACCTTGTAGCACCACAAAAGGCTGTTCTCTTAACCTCTGCCTCCACAATTTTACCATTTTCAACTTTCACCTCAAATTCGGGGGTTCCAAAATATTTAAAGAATTCAGAATACTTCTCATCTTCCAGTTGAGGGGTTGCACAGCATATTTCCTCCCAGATCACTTTCACACCATGCTTCTCTCCCTCTCTTTTAAGTTGGATGAATGAGCCCGCTTTTGATCCTCCAGAGAATATTAAAAGGCCAACTCCGTGCATCGCAGCTTGTTTGATCAGCTCCAGATTTATATCGGGATGGCCAGCGTAGGATACGATCATATCAACATTGAAGAAATCCTCGTCCAATGGAAGATACTCCGCTGGATTTTCTATTAACTCGGGAACATTTGATGGGATCATGAAGGATTTGACTTCAAAATGCTCACCCATAAGCTGAATATCCTTCTCCCTTTGTCTCCCTCTCAGAATTACCCCTATTTTAAGCTTGGATTTCTCTTTTTCACCTTTTTTACCCCATTCTTTTCTTTCTTTTTCAGCCTTATCTACACTTTCAACCATTTTCCCTACCTGAGTTTTACTCTTAATCTACCTGAGTCTTACTCTTAATTTTACACCAATTTTACACTAATTTTACACCCGCTATCTAAAGATTTTTATTGCATACAGCTTCTCGAAAAAAAGCTTTTTCTCCTTCAACAACTGGAATCTATAACCTTTTTCTCCAATCAGATCGTATATGTCAGGGAGGTTGAACGATGAATGCACGAGTATCGCCCTGCCTTCCTTCATCAGCACGCCATCAAGCTCTCCGATAAACCTTCTTATAATTTCCAAACCCTTATCCCCGCCATCAATTGCCTTTTCAAGCCAATCACCCTTCTTTTCGAACTCTTCAAGCTCTAGATAGGGTGGATTAAAAAGTACAAGAGAAAATTTTCTTTTAAAAGCTCCAAGTAAATCAGCCCTGACAACATTTAAGCCGAGTTCTCTTGCTTTTTTTACCGCAAAGGGATTTATGTCAGAGGCAACAACAAATCTACATTTCTCCGAGATTTTCTTTGCAACGTAACCGCTCCCAGTCCCTATTTCGAGCACAAAATCCTCCTTCCTCACCTCCCCAAGACTTGCTTCAAGAAGGAGTTCTGTGTCTTCCGCTACCGGATAAACCTCCATCCGATCACCTTCTTTTAGGGATCTCATTGATCTCATTGCTGATCTCATTGATCTCATTGCTGAGCTCCGCGAAAACTTCTGGTTCTATTTCTTCAGGTCTTTTTTCGAGAAGGTCTTTATATTTGGCTGCTAAAACTTCAAGATTAAGTTTCCTCCTATTAAACCAGCTTTCCAAAATTTTACCGAATTTCTTTCGCCTCATCGAGAAGGAAAATCTAACCAAATCTTCGAATGTATCTAAATTATTAACCTCGAATTCCGGCCGGGGTATCAATCTAACTACCGCAGAATCGACTTTGGGAGCGGGTCTGAAGGCTTTTCTACCCACAACCTCAAGTATTTCAGCCCTGCAAAATGCCCTTGAAGTAACGCTTAACCTCCCATACTTCTTCGATCCCGGTTGAGCAACCAAACGCTCGGCGAATTCTTTCTGATACATAACGATTGCAAGCCTAAAATCGTGTTTCAGGAGTTTAAATGTGAGAGGGGATGAGATGCTATACGGGATGTTGGAGATGAACTTGTCAAATTCCGGGAAATCCACTTTCAAAGCATCACCTTGGATGAGTTCAAATCTGCCATCTTCGATTTCCTTGCTAAATTTTTTTCTGAGTAAATTAACCATCCTTGGATCTTTCTCAATCCCAATAACCTTCTCTGCCTTCTTTAACAGTCCATATGTTAGATTTCCTGGGCCACATCCAACCTCAAGAACAACTTCATCATCAGATAGCTCTGAATAGCCAACTACTCTTTTAAGAGCGGATTTGTCCGTTAAAATATGCTGGTCTCTTTGCTTGTAAAGCCTCATTCAGGTAAAAATCTTGTATTTGGTCCCGGGATTTTTTATTTCATAAAGTATCCTATTCAGAATGAGCTTTTCAGGATGCTGCAGCCCTTTAACTCTCTCAGCTAAATCCTTAAAGCTCTTAAATGGCTCTTTTTTTCGCTCGTCAATTATCGCCCACATCGTTTTCTTTCCAACCCCAGGAAGAAGTTCCAGCTGGTGGAATTTTGTAGTTATTGGTTCTGCTTTATTGAAGACCTCAACGAACCTAGCTTCATTCTCCTTGATTATATACTCAATGACATAGGGAAGTTCAGATTTTGCCGCTGGCGTAAGATCATCGTATCTCAACCTTTTCTTGATCTTGTAAACAACGTCTCTTTCACCCTTCCCGATAAAAACTCTATCCATAACAAGAGGATTTTCCCCTTTCCTTATGCTAACCTCAAGGAGAGTGAACCTCTTTTCTCCGACAACCTGAGCCAAAGGTTCCCTTTTATGGATGGGTCTCTTATCATCCGGATGACCATATGGCATAAAGTCAATTATGTAAGCGTAATCCTCCATTCTTGACCTATCAATTTCCCTCCTTCTTTCATACCTCCTTTCGTCGTATCTTCTAGGTCTTCCAGGATAGCTCTGATCGCTTCTAGCATTTTCTGCTTCCATAGTCTTCTCTCCTTCATTTGATAGGATTAAATAGTAAGTTAACTATATAATTTTTTTCAAAGATCAGTTTACTTATTATCTGTATTTGACTTGTTATCTGTATTTGTCCACAATTTCCAAAATCTCGTCGATCTGTTCAGGAGTTATGTTGAATCTCTCTTTTGCAAAAATAGTCCTAATTTCATCGGGTATATCTGGCATTATATCGGCTATTTTGACTGCTAAATCCTTCCTCCCAACCTGCGGAAGCTTTTCAAGCTCCTCTACAAGTTCTTTTGCCTTTTCTGGTGGTAGCTTTGCAAAATTTCTCAAATGGCGTAAACCTCTCCGGGTTTCATAAAGTAAATCGGCTTTTTCCTGTCTCTTTTTTGCAATTTCCTCTATAATCTCCTTTGCCTCAGAGATCGTAACATATTCAAATTCAAGAACTTCCTTAAATGTCATGTTTGGCCTCCTCAGGTTTTGAGGTGCTCGGGCCTTACTATTATGGTTTTTATCTTTCCACCATCTCTCACCCTGACGAGATAGGCTTTACCTCTCACTCCAATAACTTCTCCCGTCCTTCCATGAAATCTGGGATGGGGCATTCCTTTCTGTACCGAGGATTCAAGCTCAATGTGTACCTTCTCTCCAACCTCAAACTGCTGAAGGGTTTTCCTTATCTTTAGACCCCTTTCCCTAACCCTCTTTCTGAGCTTTCTGCCTGACTTGAAACGAAAACCATGAGATTTCCAGCCCATAATCATCCTCCTTCATCTTGTTACAGCTTCAGTAATCACAGATGGAGGATATTTAAGATTTCCGATGGTTGGTTGGGTTAGTTGAGTTTCGTGACTCCGGTTGAATTTTCTCCCTAATCAACTCAAAATTTCAATTACATCAAGCTTCTCCACCCGAGCATTCATTTCAAGGAGTTCTGAAAGGCTGGGTTTCGTTCTTCCCTCATCACCGCTCACAAGTTCTTTAATATAAAGGCCAGAATCCGCTTCTATCTCTATAACAGCAACGTCCTTTTTGTGGAACAGTATTTTTATCCCATAAGTCTTCTTTTTCCTGACCAAATCTGCCCTCCTGTGCTGAACTCTCAAAGGTGTTCTCTGATTGATTATGCGGTTGCTCAACCCCTCAACCGCTTTTTCCAGCTTTTCTTCCTCAACAATATCATCAAATCTGATTTTGGCCCTATATTTCTTCTTAAATGGCGTACCTTTAAGAAATCTAACCGTTTTTTCGTCAGCAAGGTCAAGATCTTTTACAACAACTTTTGGTGAAGCTTTGTCGTTGATGGGGTTTTCGAGTTCCTTTAAATCTATCTTCCTCTTCTTTGGCTTGACAATTTCAAGAACGAATGGCCTTCCACTTCCAAGCATCCTGGCATCGACATCTTCTCTGCCTGCTCCATGGAGGAGGGCATTTTCTCCTCCCAAAACCCCAACACATGGCTCAGCAATTAGCTCTTCAACGGAGGTATAGTACTTTTTCCCCTGAAAGTTGCATTCCTCGCAGCCTTTGCCTTTACACTTCGAGCAGATCCAGCGAGTTTGAGATATGTTTCTTACCCTTTTGATGTACCTTCCAGAGATGTAGAGGGATCTTATCTTGTATTCAAATTCCATCGTTTCCGGGTTGAAAAGAATCGTAACATCCGGTTTATTGAACTCAGGAATCTTCCCAGCTTTTTGAAGCTCTAAACTGAGTTCTCGATTTAGCTGATATCTTATACTCTTCTCAGCTTCAAATCCGTATTTCTCGGCCAGAAAATCTTCCAAAGCCTTTAGACTCCCTTCCAGCCTTGTTCCTACAAGAAAGCTTTCAAATTCGTAGTCTTTTAAGTCAACAAGTATTTTTCTGCAAAACTCATCCATCCTCCAGAGAATACCGTTGCAATAAATGCATCTCTCCGCCTCAACGATTTTACATTCCAAGCCGCTTCTCTCGGCACATTTTTCGCAGAATTCAAGTTCGTAAACAGGTTTAAGCATAGGCATGTCAGATAAGTTCTCCCGTATCGAACAGAGCTGAAAGATCAACCTCCAACCCAACCACAGGAGTTGTGAGATCGAATCTCTCAAGCACTTCTGGATGGATTTCGCCAAAGCTGCCAACTTTCTTCTCAGCTACTATGACGTCTGCACCTCTCCCCGGAATGAATGCTCCATCCTTTGTTCCCTCAGTTTCCTCAGCTTCCCATTCAAATCCAATTTCCTTCATGAAAGCCTGAACGACACTCCTTATCTCAGAGAAATTTGCCTTTGAGTGGGTTATCACAGCTGAAACTTTCAGCCTGTTTAGCTTACCAACAACAACATCTCCCACCTCAAATATTTTCTGGGGCAGTGGATGGTGTTTGTTTAAAGAAAGAACCTCAAGCAAGGATGGCAGAATGGATGTCCTCAAGATTGTATGGTCTTCGGTTAAGGGATGCTGCAATGGGACGAAGTCTTCCCAAGGTTTTGCTTTCCTGTTCATGTAGTCGTATTGATGCTTTTCATTTGTGAGCGTGAAGGTTATAACTTCCAGAAAACCAAGGCCAAGCATTATCTCCCTTGCAAGATCTCTGTACTCAAACCATGGATGGGTTAGGCCAATGGTGTTGGTTTCTGGGTATACAGGTTCGATTCTGTCATACCCAAAACCGATTGCTATATCCTCGATCAGATCCCAAGAGTGCATGATATCAGCTCTATATGCTGGAACCTTAACCTTAAACGAATCAGCTTTTACTTCTACCCCATACCTCATTCTTTCAAAGGCTTTTACAATCTCATTATCGCTCAGTCTGAGACCAAGGAGACCATATACTTCTTCTTTTTTAACAGAAAACTCTCTAGGATTTAGATTTGGCGTTCTTTCTCTCCTGTCCGGATACACTATTTCAACGCTCTGAATTTCTCCGCCCCTATCGAAAAACATCGATGCAAGAATGTTTAAAGCCTTATCAACGTTCTCATCAAAGCCCGTTACATCTATGAAGAGATCTGTCGTTTTCTCAGTCACCCTGGTTTTCTCAGCGTTTATTATCGGGGGGAAGCTTATCGCCTCATTTTTAGAATCGATTATCATTGGAAACCGATCTTTTCCCTCCAAGATAAAGGCATACTCAACACCCTTTGGATGCTTTGAAAGGATTTCTTCAACAGTCATTACTTCGTCATAATCTAGAGGTACGAAGGAGAAGTCTGAGGTAACACCTTCATACCTTAGAGGAAAGTATACCTTGCTCAAGTCATGAACGCCTATCGCCATCTTCCTCCTGTTTCTTCCAATCGTCCAGTGCAGATCCTCCTGAATTTGCATGAGGGAGCGAATGATTTCGTCATCTACCTTGATGTTTTTCACGACACATCCAATTATCCTTGGTCTAACCTCAAGAACGCTTTCAGCAACCTCAATCTTCCAGTCAGCATCCTTGACCGAGTACTCCTTCAAACCAGGCTCAACATCAAGAAAACCCCTGAGAGCTCTTGCTACACCTTCAACACTGTAAAGGTCGGGTCGATTGGGAAAGAATTCAACGTCAATGTAGTCTTCCTCTACCCTTTCGATGTCGCATCCGAGCATTGGTAACCTTTCGAGTATTCTCTCCCTTTCAACTCCAACCATCCTTTCAAGCTCGTCCCAGTAAAGCGTGATTACAGGCATTCAAACACCCCTTAAAAGCTCATTTCCTTATAGCGGGAATTTCTCTAAGCCATCCGATGTCGGGCTGATAGAGCTTTCTGAGATCCTTCATGCCAAGCCTGAGCATCGCAAGCCTTCCCATTCCAAGACCCCATGCAAGAACCTTTCCTTTTATTCCTAAAGGCTCTGTTACCTCCTTCCTGAAAACTCCCGCTCCTCCAAGCTCGATCCATCCCAGGCCTTCCACATACACTTCAGGCTCAACACTAGGCTCTGTGTAAGGGAAATAACCCGGACGAAATCTGACATCCTCGAATCCCATCTTAAGGAAGAACTCCCTCAGCAGTCCAAGTAAATGTCTGAAGCCTACATCTTTGTCGAGAACAACTCCTTCCAGCTGATCGAATTCTGGCAGATGGGTTGCATCAATGCTCTCCCTTCTATAAACCCTGTCGATGCAGAAGGCTTTAACCGGTGGCTCAGGATTGTTCGCTAGGTGGTGAATCGTTATGGCAGTTGTATGCGTCCTCAAAACGAGCTTTTTCGCAGTATCGAGACTCCAGCTCCCTCCCCATCCTGTAGAACCAGTTACCCAGCCGTTAAGATGGGTTTCACGAACCTTTCTGACATAATTTTCCTCAAGCTCCATGTATTCGTCAAGATAAAAGGTATCCTGCATGTCTCTCGCGGGATGGTCTTGCGGTTGGAAGAGGGCATCGAAGTTCCAGAAAGATGACTGAACGAAATTTCCCTTGATCTCGGTAAAACCCATCTCCAGAAAAATCTTCCTGCACTCCCTCACAATTCTTTCGTATGGATGGAATTTTGCCGTATAGATTACTTTTGAAGGAATTTTAACGTCATATCTAAGGAACTCCCTTCCTTTCCATTCTCCCGAGATTAATAATTCTTGGGTAAGATCCTTAATGACTTCTTTCAGCTCAGTTTCAGGTTTCTTGATTATCTTCACAAAAATATCTTTTCTTTCATTAAATGAGACAAGTTTCCTTTTCAGAAGCTCTTTTAATTTGGTTTCAGGAACTTCCGAACTTTCTTTAATCTTTCTTAGTATAATCCTCTCTTCAAATTCTGCTTCCTTCTTTAACTTGATTAACTTTCCCTCAACCTCTACTATACCTTTCTTTCTGAGCCAACCAAGTGCTATACCGAACTCCCTTCCTAGCTTGTTTTTCAAATCATCAACTTCATCCTCTCCCTTTTTCAGAAGTTCATAGAGTCTTTGCTCAGGCAAACCCCTTTCAAGGTAATCATCACCTTCCTCAGTAAGAAAGTATTCTCTTTCCGTTTTAGAGATAACTTCAGCAAAACCCTTCTCCTGGAGGAGATGTGCAGCTTTAAGCACAGCATCTTTACTCATCCCGCTGAGCTTGGCTGCCTGAGCTAGAGGATATTCAACACCAACCTCCAAAGACTTTACTAGAGTGACCTCGATAGGAGAAAGCATCATGGAAACCAGAAAATCTGGAGGATATAAAAATATTTAGCATTGGGGCAAAGTTGGAATCTATCAAACTCAAAGCTTGGCGACACCTTTTTCAACTTCTTCAACCTCCAGCCTATCCGAACTTTGATGTAAAATTTCAAAAAACTTCCAATTTTTCTATCAGATAAAGGATGAAAACGGCCATAAACACGGTCAAAAACATTCTTCTTGTCTTGTATGCCACAACTACAGCTATAACAGCGGCAACCATCCTGCTTACATGGACTCCCTCCACCCCCATGAGATCGGGCATGGCAAGACTGGAAAAGATCGCAACAGGGATGAATTTTAAGAAGATATATCTTTGGACATCAATTTTGGTGAAAAAGGGAAGAACTCTCGGGAGGTATGTAACAGCCGCCATCCCCAGAATCACAAGCGTAACCTCAATCTGATCCATGCTTTACCCTCCTATCTTCCTCTCGATCTCACTCCCAACAAAACAGGCAACAAGCGTTGCAATGAAGATGTTCCATCCAATTGCGATTCCAGCCAGCATTACGGAGATCGCCCCAGCAATCAAAGCAACTCCAACATCTCTTTTCTCGGAGATGTTGATGACGAGAAGGTATAGGAAGAGAGCGGTAAGAGTGAAGGGAAGAACATTCAATATTTCTTCAGGTATCATGCTGCCGGCCACGAATCCCAGAAAGGTGCCAGAAACCCATGAGAGGTAGGAAACCGAGTTCAGGGTGAACTGATATTTGAAGGGGCTGAATGAGGCTTTTGATTCCTTTGATGCATTTGATGTGTTTGATGTGTTTGGTGCATTTGAGCTTTCTAAATCCCTCGTCAAATCCTTCAGCCCATTGCTGGCTATTGCAAACGTCTCATCTGTTATGCCAAAAGCGATTGCGACTTTCTTCAGCTTTCCGAGATTTTTGTGGTAGGTGTTGAGGAAGCTACTCATGAGGATGTGCCTTAAGTTAATCAGAAAGGTTGTGAAAACTATAAAGATGGCTGAACTGGAGAGAATAAAAAGTTGTAGGGCTGCAAACTGACTGGCTCCAGCGAAAACCAAGGCTGACATGAGAACAGAGTTTGAACCTATATAATTTGCGGCAATAACCCCAAAAGCCATCGAAACAGGCAAGTATCCGAGAACGATAGGAATTGAATGCTTTAATGCTATTTTAAATTCAGACATCTCTCCAAAATTAGAAGAGTGATTAATGAATGTTTTGATTGTGTTTTGATTTTTGGGTGGCGGTTGATTGTTATTTCGTTGTTCAAGCTCAACAACCATCAAAACCTTTTTACATTAACCAGACTATCAATTATATCCAACCAGCACAAAACTTTTAAAATTAGATCGCAATACTTTATCCTGAGCCGGGGTTGCCGAGTGGTAAGGCGATGGTCTGCTAACTCATGAGAATAGGGTGGAGAACCATTGGGCTCTGCCCGCGTGGGTTCGAATCCCACCCCCGGCGTTTTAGAAACTTCTACTCTTTTCGCAAGAGATTTTAAGATTTTTAGTTCTGCCAAGTATAACAGCTACCAAGTATAACAGAACTCAACAGCTTGAAAAAGTTGGCCTTGCTACCCTTGGTTGAGTTAAAAGATTTGAAAGATTGAAATAATAAACGATATTGAACTGAAACTACTCCACCAATAACCATTTTAAATTTAGAAACGATTGTTACCAGAGGAAATAAAAAATCAAGAGTATAAGGTGGAAAAGTGGAAGAAAAAATCACCTATTTCCCGGCAGAAGAGCTAAATCAGCTCCATATAAAAGCTGAAGATATATGGAGAGTCCCAGCCAAGCAAGGATGGCAGAAGTCTCCTGTAAGCCCGATGGAAGTTTTAAAGCTATTCAAAGGGATATGGATCAGGAAAGGATACGTTCTTAGAGGATATATCTACCGAGAAGGGATGAATGGCATCGGAGTCGTATGGGCTTTGCCCGAATCTGAGTTTCCTGAAGTTGAGGGATGCGAAAGGATTGATGCACTTGGAACCCCCAAGCCGAGGAATGCTTTATCCGTAACGGATGTTATAGAAGGGGATGGAAGTCCGCGATCCTACATCTACGCATCGATCTTTTATAGAGAGATGCTCGAGTTCGGAGCGGTATGGCACGGACTTTCCTGGGGTCTGCATGACATCATTGAAGAAAAGCCAGAATTCTGGGATGCTACTGATTTAAGACCTAGGGTGATTTTTGGTAAAAAGATTAGAGTTGAGTTTTTCACACTCTGCGGTCTTTTCCGCTGGAGGATTTTTAAGCATACAGATACATTTACCGATTACAAGATTAAACCCCATGTAACCGTAGTGGCAGAGGGTGGAAGGGGATTTACTCCCTAGATATACACCCAGATTTACTCCCTAAATTACTCTTAAATTTTCCTAGATTTTTCCTTAAATCTGCTTAAATCTGATTACTTTTCAATTTTGCAGAATGTATCAAGTGCTAGTACTCTCTAAGTTATCAATTCTCAACTTCAGCCCCATATCCTGCTTTTTTCACTGCTTCAATAAATTTCTCAATCTTTTCTCCTTTTTCCACTGAAAACTCTGCTTTATCGAGTGATACATTTACCTCTTGAGCTCCAGCCTTTTCCAAGGCAGATTTAACCATACTAACACAACCCATACAGGAAAGACCTGAGAGTTTCAAACTAACCTTAATTCTATCCATTCTTTCCATTTATCCTACCTCCTTTCCTTTTATTTTCTTTTAATCCTACTCTCCTTGCTGGAGGGGTGTAATTCTTCATCAGCAAGGAGTTCGTAACAACACTCACACTGCTCATCGCCATCGCAAAACCTGCCCACTCGGGCTGGAAAACAACACCGAAAGGTGGGTAAAGAATCCCTGCCGCTATCGGGATAAGGATTGTATTGTAGATCATTGCCCAGAATATGTTCTGTTTTATTTTGCTGAGAGTTTTCTGGCTCAGCTGGATAGCTGCAACAACATCTCTGAGATCATCTCTCATGAGGACTATCTCACCGCTTTCAATAGCAATGTCTGTTCCGCTTCCAATGGCAATACCAAGATCTGCCTGGGCTATTGCCTCTGCGGTTCTTCTGTTATCTCCAGTTATCATCGCTACCTTTTTACCCATTCTGTGGAGCTCTTCAATAGCCTCAATAGCCGATTCTTTGATGGTATCTGCTATTCCAATAACTCCGGTAATCCTGCCATTGGATGCGACGAGGATTGCGGTTTTTGCCTCTTTTTCGAGTTTCTGAAGAACAGACTCTATCCTCTCATCTATCTGCAGTCCATTTTCCAGCATTAGCTTTCTGCTACCAACCAGTATTCTGTTTCCATTGAGAGATGCTACAACACCTTTACCCGCTATAACCTCGAAACTCTCAGCTTCTTCTATCTCATACCTTTCAGCCTCAGCTCTTCCTACGATAGCTTCAGCCAAGGGATGTTCACTCCTCTTTTCTGCTATGGCTGCTACCTTCAGCACCTCTGTTTCGCTACCATCAAAGGCGATTATGTCCGTGACTTCTGGCTTACCCTTTGTCAGCGTTCCGGTTTTGTCGAAGATGACAGTGCTGACTCTTCTGGCTATTTCAAGGGCATCTCCACTCTTTATCAGTATCCCGATCTCAGCACCCTTTCCCATTCCAACGGTTAATGCTGTGGGTGTAGCAAGCCCAAAAGCACAGGGACATGCTATGACAAGAACGGCAACTAAAGTGGTAAAGGCAAACAATGCGGGAACATCAGCTATGAAATACCAGTATATGAATGAAGAGATTGCGATTGTTAGGACAACGGGTATAAAATAAGCCACGATTTTATCAGCTAAGCGCTGTATCGGCGGTTTGCTGCCTATTGCTTCCTCGACCAGCTTTATTATCTGAGCAAGCAGTGTATCTTTCCCTATTCTTGTTGCTTTTATTTTCAAAACGCTGTTCTTATTTATCGTAGCACCAACAACCTCATCTCCAGCCTTCTTGAGGTTTGGAATCGGTTCTCCGGTGATCATGGATTCGTCAACATAACTCTCACCTTCGATCACAACTCCATCGACAGGGATCTTCTCACCCGGTTTTACGATTACAACATCTCCAACCCTGACATCCTCCACAGACACCTCTACTTCTTTTCCATCCCTGACTACAACTGCCGTCTTAGCTTGCAAACCTATAAGCTTCTTTATAGCTTCGCTCGTTCTTCCTTTCGCTATTGCCTCTAATGTCCTCCCAAGCAGGAGGAAGGCAAGAAGCAGGACAGCGGTCTCATAAAATAGATAATCCTCTGGTAAAAATCCGAGAGTTGAGAAAATACTGGCAATGTATGCAGAACCAACGCCCATAGAGTACATAACATCCATGTTCAGTATCCTATGGCTTAAAGCTCTGGCAGCTGCTGCAAACATGCTTCTGCCTGAATAGAACATCACAGGGGTTGCAATAGCGAACTGTATCAGACCCATGTATGGGATTTCATCCAGTCCTATGTATTTTCCATACTGTAAAAAGAGCAAAATACCGCCGGAAAGAGCAGCAAATGTAAGCTTCCTCTTCATTTCTTTGATTTGATCCTCCTTAGCTTCCTCCTCTACTAATTCTTCCCCTTCAACCCCAATAAATCTGTATCCGGAGTCCTCAATAGCCTTTCTTATATTTTCTATGCCTGTAATGGCTGGATCAAAAGTTATTCGGGCAGTCTCGGTAGAAAGATTAACACTTACATTTTTAACTCCTGGCAATCTTTTGACAGCAGTTTCTATGGTATTGACACATGAGGCACAGCTCATTCCGCCAATCCTTATATTCACTGTTCTTTCTTGCTTTTCAACCTTGTAACCACTGCTCTCGATTATTTCAGAGATCTCATGGAGGTTTGTTTTATCCGGATCGTACCTTATTCTAACACTTCCAGTCGCTAGATTAACAGACGCTTCCTCTACCCCTTCCAGCTTGGATAGGGCATGCTCAATGGTTTTAACACACATCGCACATCTGATGCCGCTAACCTTCAATGTTTTTTCCATCAATTTAATTTCACATTGAAAAGAGATAAGGTTAATTTTTAACAACCTGTTAAATTCACAGGTAAATACTTTATAGAATGTTAACATCCTTTACCCATGGAACTTGATGAATACGACATCAAAATAATCAACCTACTGAGAGAGAACTCGAGACTAACATTTTCAGAGCTCTCAAAGCTTCTGAATTTAAGCAGACAAACTGTAAAGACAAGAATCGAAAAGCTGGAAAGAGCAGGAATTATAAAAAAATACACGATCAAGCTCTCTCCTGAATTTGAGAGTAAAGGATCGACGATAATGATCGTCTCAGCAGAAAATCCTGAAAGGATTAAGGAGATCGAAGAAGTTACAGAGATAAACCGAATTGCGGGGAAAAAATTCCTCATCAGGCTGAGAGTAGATGATCTGAAAAGGCTTGCGAGCATTTCTGAGCTCGACTTCCTTGATGTGCATGAGATAATACCGGTTCTAGAAACGGAATATATAGAAAGGCCATTGAGCGTTGATGTGCCATTCAAATGCGACTATTGCGGGAAGGAGATCCGGGACAGACCTGTAATCTACAGACACAGAAACAGGGTTTACGTCCTTTGCTGCGAGACATGTTTGAGAGAATTTAAATCAATTAAGGATTGATAGTTAGTTCAGAGTAGGGTCAGACGACTGACGACTGCACCAAAAATACTTACTTCAATATCTCCCCTACATCCTCATAACCCTGTCTTTGTCCAGTGCCTGCAAGCTTCTCCAGCTTTTCCGGTTTTAAAAGAAGATCCACAGCATTTCTCACATGCTCTCTCACTCTGTTTTCCGCGATCCTAAGAAGTTCAGCCTCATTCTCAGCTTCGTCCTCATGAATCGTTACATCGATGACGTGCTTTCCCGTTAGGATCTGCACGAGCTGAATTCCGACTCCCAAAATAATATAACTGAGCTTATCCGTTTCTGTTTTTCCAACCCATCCACAGGTAATTACAATATCACAATCCCTTTCTTCAATCAGTTTTTTGGCAGCTATCGGCAAATCCTTGATCCCTGGGACCGTGTACCTAACATAGGGGAGTGAGCATATAGACTTGAGCTCATCTATGGCAATTTTCCCCATATTCACCCTTGAAAAGGTCGTGTCAGCGATTCCTACCCTCATCAGATCACCTTAGATACCTTTAGAGATCTTTCAAAACGTTCATCGCAACGTTCAAAGCTGGCATTGCCGCACCTTTTCTCGTCAGAATATCCTCGATCGCTGCAAGCGTAGAAAGTATTTCTCTTTTCCCTATATTTCCCATCGTTCCGATACGAAATATTCTGCCTTTCAAGTGCTCCTGCCCTCCTGAAATCGTTACTCCATACTCTCTCTTCAGAGTTCCTCTAAGTTCGCTGTCTGTAATCTCAGGAGGCATTTTAATTGCCGTTACCGTGTTGGAATATCTGCTGTATTCATTCAGCTCCGGAAAGAGCTCAAGTCCAGCGTTAATGGCCCACTCTCTAACAGCCTTCGAAAAGGTTCTGTGCCTTTCTATCCTTTTCTCAAGCCCCTCCTCCTTGATCATCTTTATGGCTTCATCTAAAGCTACAAAGAGAGGGATGGCTGGCGTATATGGCGTTTGCCAGTCCTTTAACTTCTTCTTATAGGCAGAAAGATCGAGATAAAACGGAGCTTTTTTATTGTAAAATTCCCATGCTCTCTCCCTAACAGCTACGGCCGCTAAACCCGGAGGGATGCCCAAACACTTCTGAGAGCCAACTATAGCGACATCAATCCCCCATTCATCCATTTTAACCTCATCCCCACCGACGGAGGTTATACCATCCATAATCACAAGGGCCGAATGCTTCTTAGCGAGCTTGCCTATCTCCTCAGCCGGATTCAGTATTCCTGTAGAGGTTTCGTTATGGACGAAAGCAATCGCTTCGCTCCCCTCTTCCAGCGATTTCTCAACTGCTTCTAACTCTATCGAGTTTCCCCATTCAAACCTCAGCTCATCAACCTCCGTATAACGGGAGGCGATTCTGCATAGCCTATCTCCAAACTTTCCGTTATCGATGCAGGTAATCTTTTTAACGGAAGAAAAAGTGGATATCGCCGCTTCTATACCAGCCGTTCCCGAGCCGGTGATTATGTAAACGTCATCTTTGGTACCAAACAGTTCTTTCAATCCTTCCGTGCACCTTTTCATTATTTCAGAGAACTCAGGGGTTCTGTGACCGATCAAAGGCTTGGCCATAGCATTCAGAATTCTGCTGTGAACCTGGACCGGCCCGGGTATCATCAAGAGTTCATCGAACTTCATGCTCTTGTAACCGAGAAGAAGTTTTAAAAAATTTTGGCTGTTTATGGCTTTTTGAGAGGGATTTAATTAACACGAATTACCTAAAATTATCGAAACAAAATTTCAACGGTTTGGCAAATCTATTTTTATTCCAGTTCTGCTTTCTACAAGAGCCTGAATTATTTTGGCAGAACTGCAGAATTCGCATGGTTCCTTTGCTTTTATCCTCACAACCTTTGAATTTAGATCCCTTTTCCTTAACTCTTCCTCAAGCCATTTCTCATCGAAATGCTGATCGTGACCGAGAACTATTATATCAGGCTTCAACTCAACGATGGGTTTGAATATGTCCTTTTCATCTCCAAGAATGGCTTTGTCAACATACTTTATGCTCTCCACGACTTTTCTCCTCTGCTCTTCAGGAATAACAGGCTTTGGCTTGTGTTTAACATTTCTTGCCCTTGCCACGATAACAACAAGCTCATCTCCAAGGGCTTTAGCCTCCTTCAGAAACCTGAGATGTCCGGGATGAATTATCTCAAATGTACCGGTTGCTACTACTCTTACCATCCATTAACCGCCAACCCTTCGACATAAAAATTCTTTGGGATTTTAGATTATGCTTAGATCTGCCTAAATTTTGCCCAAAATCTTATCGATTTCTTCTTGGTCTCAGAGACCGTTTCTTCAATTTAATTTTTGAATTAAACCTTACATAAACCTTACATAACTGGATTCCGACAAGCTTCAATCAACAACTTCAGCATCAACTGGATTGCCGTATCTATCGTAACATCTCCAGCTTTCGGTAGTGTAAGGATAGGCAACTATTATATGGTACCTTCCAAACCTCGAAAACATTTCCAGATCCGCCCGAGAAGGGACTGGATTGGGGGAAGGGTGGCTGTGGAAGGTTCCAATTACCTTCATTCCCAAAGGGAGCATCTCGGTATGGATTATTGCACTTGTCATCCCACCTTCGAAAGGAAGGACTATAAGTTCTTCAGCCACGTTTTTCTTACCTGCAAGCAGTGCAACGATTTCATGGGGATGACTTTCTTTTGAAACTGCAAGAAGCATTTCAAGGAGTGGTCTTTTAATCTTCATCCAGATAAAGTTTGGATGTTGGTATAAAAGAATGATGTTGCTGGAGATTACACAAGCAAAATGTTATCGAAACATAAGCAAAATGTTATCGAAATTGTTTGCTTTCAAGAAAATTTAACTTTAAGAGTTGGCATTATAGGGATAAGTTGAAAATGAAGTTGGGAAACAAGGTCATCAGACAAACCAGACAATAAAGAGGCTTATGAGAAAATTAAAAAATTAAAAATAGATCTTAGGAAGGTGAAAAGTTATGGTAGGGCTGCAATACAAGGTTGTAGGCAAGATTGTTGGTATAAAGGGGGAATGTCACGCCGGCCATGAAGTGGGCGAAGAAATAGACCTTACTATATTTGATGGGGAGAGAATACAAAAAGGTATAAATCTGTGTCCGTTCTTTCTGGATAAACTCTTCCCATACTTATGCGTGATACAATTTGGTGGCCAGTTCCCATGGCAAAAGGAACCGAATATATGGGTAGATTCGTGCCCCGACGATGAAAATAAAGTAACAATAAGAATCGAGCGTATTAAAATAGACAATCAGGGATAACAATTCTAAGAGGTATCTCCGATCGAAAAGGAAAGGAACATTAAGGATGATTTAAAGTGCTTTACCATAGAGCATAATGGTGGAAGTTATGGCCTAAGGGCAGCCATCCCTTTTCCATCCCCTTTCAGAATAGTAATTCCTGAGGATTTTTAAAAACTCTTCCTCTGAGATCTCCTTTCCTGTGATATAGTCCCTAATTACCTTCATACTTTTTCCTATCTTGAGGGGTTCGAAAAACTTCTTTGGGGGGAGATCAGCTGTGTAGTTATAACCTTCTTTGCAGTTTAGAGCTCTTGCAAGGCTTATTGCCTTTCTAGCTCCATTCAACAAATCCCTCTCCTCCAAATCAAATCCAGTGGATGAGTTAAAAAGATTCTTTATCAGGGTTATATCCAGACTCCTTGCTATGCTTTCCCTTCTGCAAAATCCCATAGCATTGAGCGTCCACAACCAGTTTTCCGCTGCGACTGTGTAGAGCTCGACTTTGAACCCGTTCTGAAATATCCTATCCTCATCGCCCCTAATTCTCCTTATATATTTCCTGAGGCTTTCCTCACTCCTCCCTTCCAGAGCCGTGATCGTCACCGGTCCTTCATGACCTCCTCTCAAATTGGTCAGCTGTCCAAAAGCCTCGCTTCCAAAGCTCACTCTTGGATCAAAAACCCAGTCAGCGTTCTTTATGAAATAATTCTCCTCCCTTACCCACTCTCCAAAACGCTCGATCATACCATCAATACCTTTAGCCAAGTACTCTCCAATCCCCATTTTATAAGCTATCAGATTCAGAAGGGTTTTCACCGATTTCGCATCCCTCGAGATCTCAAAACCGATTTCATCTTCAAAAATCTTCGCCTCCTCCTTGAACGTTACCAAAGTATCGAAGAGTTCTGAAAAAATCAATTCATCTATCCCGAGCCTATTTGCAATATCATGGCATTCAACTGCTTCTTCGGCAGTCTGAATTCCGCATTTTATCCCTAAAGACATTGCAAGCCCAAGATAAACGGATGCTTTTGTCGTCTTCCCATTTGGCATTCTAATTTCTGCCTTACAGGGAGAAGGACACCCATAACATCCGATGCTCTTCTCCTTAATCCTGCGAATGTATTTCTCAGCTCCGAATTCACTCAGCATTCCTGATGGAGCCTTTCTACTCCTCATCCTGTAAGTGAGATAGCCTTGTTTCGCCCAAGCGTCCCAAGCGGACATGACTCCCAGCTCAGAATAGATTTTCCTGAGTTTATCTGCCAGGATTCTCTCTCTAAGAACCTTAGCATTCTCCTGGAACTTTTCACGATCAAACAAAGTCATCTCTCTCTTGTCTCCCCTAACAACAATCGCCTTAACTTTCTTGGATCCCAAAACAGCCCCCAAACCCCCCCTACCGATATGATGGACTCCATCCACCAATGCGATAGAGATCGGAACTAAATTCTCTCCTGCCGGTCCTATTGCTAAGATTGATCCTTTCTCCTTCTTTTTAATGGTTTCAGTAACCTTCAGTATATCTTTCCCCCAGAGTCTACCAGCCTTTTTAAACTCAACGTTTTGTGGAGTTATTTTTAAAACAACAGGATCATCTGATATGCCTTTTATCAAAATAAAGTCGTATCCCGACTTTTTGATGTCATAAGCAAGCTTTCCACCTACGACTCCTGGGCCAAAAGTGGAATTCAGAGGATTTTTTGTGATGACAGTTGTTTTTGTAGCTGGTATACCTGTTGCGGCAAGCATTCCGGCACAGAAAATGACGAAATTCCTATCGCTGAAGGGATGCATTTTCTTTTTGTAAAGCTTGGTTGCGAACTCGTAACCAATACCAACAACGCCCGCGTACTTCTCATACATCCTGTCGCTCACATGAATTTCAGAGAAATCTTTTTTCGAAAGGTTGATCTCTAGGGCCAGCCCGGTGTAGGCCATGCAATGATTTTGTTTCAGGGATTTAAAACCTTATTTGATTTGGTGATGAGCGCTACCAATGAAGCCCAGATGATTTATTCAATTACCTCCCAGCAACCTCGGAAAGATAGCTCGGCGACTCAGGTTCGAGGATTTCCTTAACCGCGGTCAAAAATTCCGCATAGATGTGTGCATCAACAGCAAAATGGTAGTACTTATGCCTCTCAAATCCCGTAAGCTCTGCAACGTATTGGGTGAGAGTTGAGAAGGCAAAGGCATTCGCATGCATAGCACCGTAGATATCATTGGAGCGCATGAAAAATATCCCTCCAAGCCCACCCTTTCTTCCCACAAACTGATACCCTCTCAAGCATGGTGGTTCATCACTTTCCAGATCCCATGGTCTGGAAATCCCCACATAACAGTCTCTCCGGTACGGATCTTCCTTAAGCTTTGTTAAGATCATGTAGAACTGATCAACAACCACATCATCAGCCTCACAGTATCTCGCCCTCTCAGCGTATGTATAGCTTTCTCCTTCCTTAAGTATAGCCTCACTCACGGGTTTGTCTATGCATTTTGCATATATCATGTAGTCGTGGGCATATTCAATCCCATACTTTCTCGTAAAAGGAGCCTTGTCATGGATCTGATGCTCATAGGGATTCTCCACCTCGATGAATAACCTGTGAACAAATCTGCTTTCCTCCTGTCCTTCAAAAATCTCACCCCATTCGGTCCTTTTTTTATAGCCATTATAAAATATAACTTCCATTGCCGAATGCCATGCGGTGGAGATGTAATCTTCCTTCAGGTGGGTTGCAAGCTTTTTATGGCCATACACCTCTTTGAAGTCTTCAGCAGCCTTTTCCGCTTTTTTTTCATCTCTCTGATAGATATGGGGTATTGAAACAAGCATCGCAGCACTCCCGATCTCAATACCAGAGAGGAGGCTTATCGTTTCAAGAACGTAGGTTATGAAGTCTGCATTGTACATGAAGAAGTTGTAAGCATCTAACGATCGAATGAAGGCTGTAGCATGGATTTCTCCATCTATAGGAAGAATGCTTATCTCGGTGATCGCAGGCGGATGATCGCAAAAGTGATCTTTTGGTCTCCAGATAGGAATCGAAACTCTTCTCGTAAAAGGGCTTGATTTAAGCTTGTTAGCTGCTTTGGTAAGCAACGGTTCAATCCTGCTCGAATAGCTTTCTCCACAAAACCTCCATCCGGAGAAATCCCTCTCAAGCTTAAAGAAATACGTTGGCTTTTCGATAACTATCAAGCTCGGTTCACACCTAAAAGTATCTCCAAACCTGGATTTGTACATCTCTCCCGAATTGAGTATCTTTCCAAGCAGTTGAGACCGTGCCTCACTCCAGTCTTTGGTAAGGATCATCGAACTTGATTCTGGAGTCTTTGATAAAAGCTTTATGGATGGATGGGCAGCTTAATAGCACCTTCATTTTAATTTCATCTTATTGCAGTCCATTTTGTTCATAAAATTTCATAAGTTACTTCATCTTGCTTACATTAAACTCTAATCGGAAAATTGTATGTTGAACTAATTTAACTTGAGATTTGACAAAACATTTAAATTACAATTAATTTATACAAACCCATATGGATGTGAGGAGACTTCAGTTCATAGGCGGCTCAAGCTACATGATAAGCATTCCGAAGAATTGGGTGAGGGATAACAATCTCGAACAAGGAGACGAGATCGTTCTTAATGTTGAGGATGAATGCATCCTCATAGTTCCTAAGAAAATTTCTGAATCTTCTAAAATCATAAAGGGAAATGTTAGGGGTTTACAGCAGTACGATGAGGAGTTCCTGCGAAGATTCATTTATGCAATCTACATCCAAGGCTTGGATGAGATCGTCATCGAGGATGAGAATATCACGCCAAGAATTCTAACGAAAATAAGTGAGATCGTCCGTTCAATGATTGGAATCGAAATCATATATGCTCAAAATGGAAGGATAGTACTGAGATGTATGAACACCCCAGATTTCGATTTTGGCGGTGTGCTTCGAAGGATGTACCAGATCATTGAGTCGATGATAGATGGAATAATCGAAAGTATTGAATCCTCAGATGAAAGCGCTCTTGAGGAGATAAAGTATTTTGAAGTTGATTTGGATAGACTTTACCTTCTGGCACTTAGGGAACAGCATAGAAAGGTAAAAGAACTTTCGATCTCAGTAAAATGGAACGATTTAAGAATGATCCTGGGGGCAAGAATGGTGACTAAGCTTATAGAGGAGATCGCCGATTCTTTGAGGGATTTCTCTATATATGTTAAAGATCTTTCCGAAAGAGAGACTCTGATTGGATTATTAAAGGAAATAAAAACCCTGTTTTCAGAAATGCTAAAAGCTTACAGTGAATCGAACTTAAAGATGTCAGAGAAGGTGATAAAAGATACGGATCGATTGCTCGCAGAAATAGTATCTTTTGTGTCTAAAGGGGAGAACCAAGAGATCAATTTCCGAATGGCACTGGAAACCCTTAGGGAAATTTGCAAAAATATCAAATCAATTGGAGAGGTTGCCTTCAATCGAAGTGTAAGAGAGATGATGGCCCAAGAAAACAGAGTATTGCCTGAATAATCATATTTTGAAATATCATGAACAGACATACAGGATTTCAGGATCAAAAACCCTATCCAGAAAATTTAAACGGAGATATGTACTCACCAAACCTTTCTTTAGCTAAAATTAACCTATTTTTCTCCTTTTTCAATTCATCAAACAATATGTTGGGAACATAGTCTACATTCTCCTTGTATATTTTCTCAATTCGCCATATCTTTGCCAGAAGTTCTGGAACCCTTATTGTGAACTGTTTGATGTAGTCATCTTTTGAGTAATTCTTGTCGAGAATTCCTTCAAAAAGCATCCTCAGATCATCGTACTGTGGAATGAAACCAATTGGTGTCTTCAACGCACTAACTTCATCATTGACCCTCAACTCCATCCACTTAAGCCAGACAGCTTTGTCTTCTCTCCCATTCAAGAATCGCCCATTTTTATCTCTCAAAAAGTAATTCACAGCAAAGATCCTTGGCTTATGCTTTAATTTCTTACCAAACTCCAGATAGTTTTCAATGTACTTGCCGAGAGGAACAGAAAGAAAATCCAAAATTGCCATTGGATTGAATCTTCTAACTCCCACTTTTCCAAGGATTGCGGCGGTGGTTTCAGATTCCAACGATGCACCTTTCGTTATCACTCCATGAACCCAATCGAAAGCTTCACTAAGTGGTGGAAATGTATCCGTATCTCTACCCCCAAAGATTATTCCATGGATTCTTACACCTAAAGGTGAGTTTAATGCCTCAAGATCAACGTTTCTGAATGCTTCTAACCTTACAGTGAACCTTGCATTTTTGTGAGAAGGTGGAATTTCGTTACCCTCTTCATCTTTTTTACCCTTCCACCACCTTCCACAATGATTTTCCCCTTCATCCGGGATTTCTACACCCATCCCACTCCAGTACGCCTTTCCATCTTTAACCAAAACATTTGAAAAAATGGCCTCATTTTGACCGTTCAACACCTCCCAAATTGCTGGCTCATCTTTTCTGTTGACTCCCCCAATAATCCCAAAAACGCCAATTTCTGCGTTGGCAGCTCTGGCTTCGCCATTTATATTTCTTATCAAAGCGATGTCATCCCCTACAAGTTTTTCGTGAATAAGCGTACAGGTTGACGTTTTTCCGCACATTGAAGGAAACGCACCAGTAAAGTAGCTCACCCTATTATTTGGCCCGTTAACTCCCATAATAAACATGTGCTCTGAGAGCCACCCCTCCTCAACAGCCCTTTTTATTGTCAAACGGAAAGCAAGTTTTTTTAAACCGATAGAGTTTCCTCCATACTGTGTGTTTATTGATAAGACCGTTTCCTCATCCAAATCAATGTAAATTCTCCTCTTATCTAAATTTTTACTTGTTTTCCTCTCATCTAACTCTCCAGAAGAGTGAACAAATTTTAGAAACCTCGGATTGTCTCTCAATCTCTTAAAAACTTCATAACCCTTCCTGAATAGTAAAAATTCGTTGTGGGCAACGTATGCTGAGTCTGTAAGCTGAATTGCTGGAATCTCAAATGGTGAATTGGGAGGACCAAGGGTAAAAAAGCAAACAAACATCTCTTTTCCTTCCATTATGCCCTCCATTAATTCGTGAATTTCTTCCAATCCTTTTTCCCTATTATGGGTATTGATATAAGGGGGTTTAACGTTTCCAGAAACTAAAATTCTCGTATTCTCCTTATCTCTTGCCTGATCGTTATAGTTGTCAAAATGAGTTGTGTGGTTTGGGTTTGCAAGTTGTTTTTCCTCGCCATATTCTAAGGCTTTTTTTCTTACATAGTTTTCATCTTCAATGTTATCAGTACAAACGAAAATCTTAGAGGGGTTGCAAAGCTCAACATATTTAGCAATAAAATCGTGGAGAAACGGATTTTTGATTCTGCTCAGTTTTTGAAGATTATACTCGTCAAATGATTTTATTAATTCCATCTCCAGAGTCACCTAAATTCAAAGTCATTGATGGTTTTTAAGACTTTCCCGAGCTTTTAAATAACTCATAAAATTCATAACCTACTCATTTTAAAATAATCACCCGCTAATTGAAATTGATTTTTAGAATTAAAATTTTTAAGATTTATTTTTTAATTTAGAAGTATATTTTGTATAACAGAATATGCTAAGGAATCTAAACGATTTGCTGTCCCAACTTTAGTAGGGGTTGTAAACCTTCTCTTTCCTCAAATACTGGCCCCTATCAACGAGGTTTTCAATGACTACACGATCCTTCTCGACGCTTCTAAGTTTAGCTGCCTCGAACCTACTTCTTCCTATGCCTAGAATGTCCCCAGCCCTATTGCAAACAAAAACGACATCGTTCTCTCTTATGTCCCCTGTTGCCTTAACGATGGAGCCGGAGAACACATCTCTACCATACAAAAAAAGCATCTCTCCCTTATCACTGAGATAAACCCTTTTTCTTTTTTTCTTTGCAAGAAAAAAGGTTCCTTCAAGTGTGAATCTGAATCTTCTTCCAACTTCTCCTAGTTTTAGCCCCACAGAGATTGGATTGATGTCGGCTCTTTTAAGAAAATCGTGGAGATCATTAGATGAGGAATAAACTTCTTTTTTGCCCTTTGACTCCAGAATTAAGAGTTTATTATCATCTAAGAATTCTTCTGAACCAAAAGCTCTTAGTGCTGATTCAATAACCTTTGTTTCCTTTTTATTAGGCTCTCTAAGCTTCATTTGAACCTTTTATCCATTTTTTTAAGGGCTTTAATAACATTAAAATAATCTCCATCTATCCTGAAGCTTTCTACCGTATTTATTACAACGTCTCTTCCAACATACCTCTCAAATTTCTCTCTTAACCCTTCTGGTAATACCACCTCTCCGTTAGGACTCAGTGAAGAAGGCAGACCTACGATTCTGAAGCTCTTTCTCAGGAAAAACGGAGGGTTTCTTTCATCCAGAATCCTTATTCTTGCTTCCGTTTCCCCGACAATTATCGAGGTGTTCGAGTATAATGCCTGCTCATTTATCCCGAGCTCCCGTTTACCGATCTCCTCCGTGAAGCCTCCCAGTTTGCTGACGTACGTTTCGGCTAAAACCTCTATAGGGTATGCATACATCAATTTAGAGGTTGTATTCCTTAATATATAATTATTCCGGAATTTCATGAGAATAAAATTCTGAAAAAAGATAATTAAGACATGAATTAACAAAAAGCTGGATTTACTCCAACCTTTAAATACAAACCGATTAAAAATAACATGAATATGCAAAATCAAAAAACACTCATAATCAAGGTTGAGCCCACGAATCCGGAAGAAAAGAAATTGAAAAAAGCAGCAGAAATTATCCAGAAAGGTGGATTGGTCGTATTTCCAACCGAAACCGTATACGGCCTGGGAGCCAATGCCCTCGACAGAGAAGCGGTGATAAAGATATTCGAAGCCAAGGGCAGACCCCTGGATAACCCACTCATTGTTCACGTCTCCGAGATGAGAATGGTTAAAGCAATAGCTGAGATGAACGAGGTTGCTGAAAAGCTCGCAAAAAAGTTCTTTCCAGGGCCAATTACCCTTGTTGTAGACAAAAAAGAGATTATTCCTCCAGAAGTTACAGCAGGCCTTAAAACTGTAGCTATCAGAATGCCATCCCACCCAATTGCCTTGAAGCTGATAGAGGTAAGCGGTGTTCCAATTGCAGCCCCATCTGCAAACCTAGCCGGAAAACCAAGCCCCACAAAAGCAGAACATGTGATCGATGATCTTTATGGAAAGGTTGATTTGATAATCGACGGAGGAGAGACAAAAATAGGAGTCGAATCAACCGTTGTTGATACCACAGTCCACCCTGTTGAGATTTTAAGGCCGGGAGGGCTTCCAATCGAGGAAATTCAGAAAGTTGTTGACGTAAAGATCTTTGACCGGAAAGTAGAGATCCCAAAATCCCCCGGAATGAAGTACAGACACTATGCCCCTGAAGCTGAGTTAATTGTACTTTATGGTAAAAGGAAAGATGTTGTCCGAAAAATTAGGGAAATGAGTGAGGAGTTGAAGGAAAAAGGATTAAGGGTTGGAATAGTTGCTACAAAAACCAACCCATACTCTGGGATTGACGCTGAAATCCTGGAACTCGGAGAGACTCTCGAAGAAATAGCAAAAAACCTTTTTTCTTCTCTGAGAGAATTGGATAAACGAGGGGTTGATATAATCATTGCCGAGGGGGTAGAAGAGAAGAGATTGGGTATAGCAATAATGAATAGGCTAAAAAAAGCCTCGGGCAATAGATTTTATAGAGTATAAGTTTAATAGCCGAATTCTTTTCCAGTACCTTACAATTTCACTACCACCTTTCCCTCCAGAAAGAAGGTATGAAGAGGGAGAAAACCGTAAAAATCTCTAATCTGCCAGCCCACATATTAAAGATCAAGATGGTTTTAACCAAAGGATGTAAGGCAGAGTAACTTTCCGATGCTCCAACCACACCCAATCCTGGACCAACATTACCCATTGTGGCAGCGACAGCAGAAGCAGCTGAGATTACATCCAAACCGAAAAGAGAGATTATTATTGTTGAAATAACAAAAATAAGAACATAGAGGACAAAAAATGCAGCTATATCATCGATTATATCTTTTTTTAAGGTTTCCTTTCCTAGTTTAACGACCCTTGCTGTTCTGGGTTCCGCTTCCTTGAGTATCTGATGGACTGAATACTTTGCAAGGATGAGAATTCTGATGACTTTCATTCCGCCACCAGTTGAGCCAGAGCAACCTCCTACAAACATCAAAGCAAGAAGAATTAGCCTTGCCCCATCCCCCCAGCGATCAAAATCGAAGTTCGTGTAACCGGTGGTTGTCATTATAGAGATTGTATTAAAGGAGGCATGTCTAAAGGTTTGAAAAATGTCGCCATTGTAATTCAGTAGAGTTATGAAGAGAATTGCGAAGAGCATAATAGCTGTATAAAACCTGAATTCTGGATCTTTAAAGAGTCTTGGATTTCCTTTTAAAAGGTAATAATGCAGTGCAAAATTCGCCCCCGCCAGAAACATGAAAACTGAGATTATCAGCTCGACAAGCGGGTTGTTATAATATGCGATGCTCTGAGTGTGTGTTGAAAACCCACCTGTGCTGAGAGTTGTAAAGGTATGATTCACAGCATCATAAAAACCTATTCCGGCTAAGTAAAGTAGTGCGATTTCGATAAGGGTAAAAAGGAGATAAATCCCCCACAACCTTATAGCCGTGTCTTTGAGCCTGGGTGTAAGTTTACTAACTGTAATCCCGGGAACTTCAGCCTGTAATAAAGCATATCCCCGTCTCGCTATGGAAGGAAAAACGGCCACGAAAAGTACAATTATTCCCATTCCTCCTACCCATTCTGTCATACTCCTCCATAGAAGGATGGATTTTGGCAAATTTTCCACCCTGTCAAAGATTGTTGCTCCAGTAGTTGTAAAACCTGACATCGACTCGAACAATGCGTCAACGACGTTTGTTCCAATCATCACGTATGGGATGGCGCCCATTATGCTGATGAACAGCCAACCTAATCCCACTATTGCAAAACCCTCCTTATATCTGAAAACATCACTCTTAGGCTTTATTAGGTATAAAATTGTTCCTAAGACAATCGAAGCCACAACGGAAAATATAAATGGCCTCATTGACTCGTGGAAGTAGTAAGCGGTCAGAATAGGGAGTGAGTAAAGAAAAGAGAAATAAATCAGCATCCTCCCAAGAAAGTTAAATACGAGTCCCTTGTTCATAGATTACCCCTACAAAAGACGCTTCTCCACCTTCTCAACTTCGTCCCATGGAGCAAATACCAGCAACCTGTCTCCTTTGAAAATCTGAGTTTCCCCCTTCGGTATCAGACAATCCTCACCCCTGAGAATGCCACCAATTATTGCTCTTTGGGGTAGTTTAAGATCTTTTACTTTCTTACCTGAGAGCTTGTCCTTAGTAATTTGGACTTCAAAAACGACCGCTTCTCCCCTCTCTATTTCCGCCAGAGTCTCAACGGCCATAAGGCGGAGATGTCTCAAAACCTCCACGTAAGTAATGGTCCTAGGAGAGAGCACGACGTCAACCCCTACTTTCTCGAAAAGCCTCATGTACTCTCCTTTACTCACCTGAGAGATGGCTTTTTTCGCTCCAAGGCTTTTTGAGAGAAGGGAAACGAGTAAATTTTTCTCATCGCTTTCAGTACATGCAACAACCACATCCGACTTCCCAATATCCTCCTCATAAAGGAAATCAAGGTCAGTTGGATCCCCTATTATAACCTTGACTCTCTGAAATATCGAGCAGAGATTTTCGCAAAGTTCCGGATTGGGATCTATTAGCTTTATGTTGAGGTTACTCGAATCGAGGATCTTTGCCAAGTAGCTTCCGACCGTTCCTCCTCCAAATACAACAACATTTCTTGGGGACCTGCCCTCAAATATCTTTTGTACCGCCAAAAGATTTTCAGACTTTCCCACTATTGATATCCTGTCATTTGCTTTGATTTCTGTAAATCCTCGGGGTACAATCAGCTCTCCCCCACGATAGATTGCTGTAAGAACAATGTTTTCAGGAAGGGGTATTTCGCTAACATTCTTTCCAACAACAGGAGAATTTTCATCGACTTCCATTTCGATTAGATTGAGTTTCCCCCCACTAAGGGAGACGAAGTCAACTGCCCCACTGAATGTGATTATATTGGCTATAGCCCTTGCCAAAACCAGCTGGGGGCAGATTATTAGATCAAAACCGAAAGGATGATTTTTAACATAAGGCTTGTCAACATACTCAGGATTTCCAACCCTAACTATCGTTTTCTTAGCCCCTATCTTTTTTGCCGCTATGCCAGAAAGTAGATTTACCTCGTCATTACCAGTTACACCCAGAAAAATTTCAGCCTTCTCCGTTCCAGCCCTTTTAAGGATGTTGAGATTTGCAGCATTACCTCTGATAACCTCAACGTTCAGTTTTTCAATTTCCTCAATTTTCTTATCATCCTTCTCAATTACAAATATATCATACTTATTAGAGAGGGCTTTTGCAACGTTGTATCCAACCTCACCCGCCCCAGCAATTACTATATGCATCTATGCCCGTTATCACAACTAATAATTAAAGCTTTACCTTTTTGTCTTTTGTTGAGTGCCCTCTACCACCCACTTTTCATTTTGTGTTCGGAGACATTAGGTTGTAGATTTCGGTTTCTCAAACAGCCTAGCAAGAAAGATGCTTAGCTCATACATCACTGCAACAAGAGCAAGTATTACAATCTGACTTATTCCAGAGATGTCAAATGTTATATTTGTTGCTAAGATGAAGATTGCGATGTAAACTATGATCCTCTTCCCTCTTAACCAATTAGAATCTATCAAACCGAGTTTCACAGATATCAAAGCGAGAACGGGTATCTGAAACGTCAAACCAAACGCGAAGAAGATCTTAAAAGCACCATAAAGTGTTCTTTTAACAGATAAATGTGGTTCTGCCCCAAAGTATGGAACTACCGCCCAAGAATAAAGCTTTGGGATGACAATGAAATACGCTAATCCTGTGCCAAGGAGGAATAGGAGGTATGAAAAGGGTAGAAACGTTTTCACAAATTTTCTTTCATGCTCAAATAAGCCGGGCTTTGCGAACTGATAGAGTTCATAAACGAGAAACGGGTAGGTTGCGAAGATAACGAGAATTAGTGAGAAAATTAGTTGGGTGACTATCCACTCCGTTGGCGTGTAAATTACCATATCAAGCTTTTTGGCAAACAACCCTTCCCAGAATTCTCTAATTAATTTCGAAGAAAACGGGAAAACCACAACCATCCCGGCAATGATAACAACCAATATCCTTAAAGTTCTTTTTCTGAGTTCGGAGAGGTGCTCTCTGAGTTCCATTTCCCTGTCTTCTGGGGGTTCTGGAGGTTCCACAAAAATGAGTAGTTGTTAGGGGTTTATAGTTTTCTGATACTTTTCTTATAGTTTTCTGATTCTCTAAAAATGATTCTCTAAAAAGATGATGAGATTAGTAGCTGTATGAGGTTAAACGAGAACAAAAATCAGAAAACTTAAAAATAAAAGAGAAATTCTCGAACATATGGATGCTGTAATTGTAGGGGCAATAAGAACACCCGTTGGGAGATTTGGGGGTTCGTTAAAAGATTTACAGGCTTATGAGCTTGGTGCCATTGCTATAAAGGGATTGTTTAAAAATCTAGGGCTAAAACCAGTTGTTTCAAAAGAGGACAGAGAATACTACCCTTCAAAGCTGCCAAAAGAGATGATAGGGCTGGAAAAGAAGTATTACGATTTTGATGGAGTTGAGATCAAAATCGATGAGGTTATCATGGGTAACGTTCTCCAAGCAGCTCAAGGACAAAATCCTGCGAGGCAGGCAACTATATTAGCTGGACTGCCAAAGGAGACACCAGCCTATACAATAAACAAGGTTTGTGGAAGTGGACTGAAAGCTATAGCCATTGCTGCCTCCTCAATAATGGCTGGAGAGGCTGAAACCATCGTTGCTGGTGGGATGGAGAGCATGAGCAATACCCCCTATGCGCTAACGAAAGCAAGATGGGGGTACAGGATGTTCAATGGAGAACTTGTCGATTTGATGGTACATGATGGACTCTGGGAGAAATTTTACGGCTACCATATGGGAGTTACAGCCGAGAACATAGCCGAGCTTTATGGCATATCGAGGGAAGAGCAAGATCAGCTTGCTTACGAAAGTCACATGCGAGCTGTCAAAGCGATGGATAACGGAATTTTCGCTCAGGAGATAGTGCCAGTTGAAGTTCAACAGAAGAAAGAAAAGGTTGTAGTTGACAAAGACGAGCATCCAAGGCGTGATACGTCATTGGAGAGGCTTGCAAGGCTCCCGCCAGTTTTCAAAAAAGATGGAACCGTCACAGCAGGCAATGCGAGCGGAGTTAATGATGGTGCTTCAGCCTTGCTTGTCATGTCAGAAAAGAAGGCAGAAGAACTTGGATTGAAGCCACTCGTCAGAATAGTTAGCTACGCCTCCGGAGCTATAGACCCAGCTTATATGGGATTAGGGCCAATTCCAGCAATAAAGAAAGCACTTTCAAAAGCAGGATTGAAATTGGATGAAATAGGTATCTTCGAGATAAACGAGGCTTTTGCAGCTCAAGCTCTGGCAGTTATCAAGGAGCTTGAGCTTGACCCGTCGATAGTGAATGTCTATGGCAGTGGTATAAGCATGGGACATCCGATCGGCTGCACGGGGGCAAGGATTTCAACAACCCTCATAAAAGAGATAGTAAGGAGCAAAATAGAATATGGCTTAGCAGGACTTTGCATCGGGGGAGGAATGGGTTTTGCGATGGTGTTCCAGAGAATGTAGGTGTAAAAACTCTATTTTTTACAATTTTTAATAAAGTTTTTAATAAAATTCAAAACGTTTCAGCCTTTTCAGCTGCCCAAGGTGGCAGTACCCATACAAGCACATAAAGAATTAGGAAAGGCAAAGCCAAGATTGCGAGAGCAAGGACAAGACTTTCAGGTCCAAATAACGGCATTGAATAGTTGCTAAAGCCTCGCAGTGTTTTTGAGAGAATTTGCCCGCCAATAACAACATTCCACCTCATCGCGAAAACACCGATCAGGGTTAAAATGGAGGCAAGAGTATAGAGCAGAATCTGAACCTTTGGCTTGATCAACTTGGTCAAAACGATCAGTATAATCGGCAGTAAAGCTCCCACAATTATCTGGATTACAACAAAAGTCAGGAACAGCTTGTCCATCATAAGCTTAGCGATCAACTCAATGCCTTCTTCCGCCGCATAGAAGATGTGTGTGAATTCCACAAATTCCAAACTCAAATCTAGAATGTAGCTGTAAAGTAAGTACGACGCAAGTGTACTCACGCATGCCACATCAGGCTTTTGCCTCCTCAGCTTACTCCCAAACACATAGATCATCAAAACAAGGGCTATTCCCGAGACCATCGCGGAAAACAGAAAGATTATGGGTGTGAGAGGAGAACTCCACCAAGGATTTGCCTTTACGCTGCCAAAAATGAAACCAACGTAACCGTGGAGAAACGCTGCTGATGGTAGGCCGATAACAGTTATCCAAAAAACAACCTTTTCATCCTTCTTTACAGCCTGATCACTTATATCCCTATCACCGAGGGTTAAAACTCTATAGATGGTGCCCTTCACGCTTTTGAACTTCGAAGCCCACTCAACGATGTCTTTCCTGTAATCATAGTATATTTCCAGTAAGAGCACCACAAGGAGGTACCAGGCATATATGAATCCAAATCCCGCCATTGCCGAAGAGGAATGGGGGGTAAACATTATCTCGAATGCCCTTTCAGGATGGCTTAGATGGGCTATCAAAGGCAATGGAGCCGTAAGCAAGAAGGCAAGAGCCGTTAAAAGCGAAAGCCTATACACGGGTTTAAGCTTTGCAACATTAAATACCCTGAGCAAAGAGGCAACTATGAACGCTCCAGCGACAAGTCCAGTTATGTAGGGATATACAGCTATCAAAACGCTCCAGTAAATTTCAGCCTCGTTTGGGTAGATAAAGCCTTCAAAACCGCTCATTTAAATCACCGCACCTCTGAATCAATACCGAAATAGAGAACCTTAGGTTTAGTCCCCATTTCTGGCTTGAGTGTTTTGAGTCCTTTTAGGCCTTTAATTCGCCTCAATCTTTGATCTCCAGATACAAAAACAAATTGCCTCGCTCCAGTTGGACAAACCTTGACACATGCAGGCTCAAGACCTTTCGTAATCCTATGGTAGCACCAGGTGCATTTGTCAGCTGTGCCTACTCTTGATTTTCTCGGGCCGCTTGAAGGATAGATATATCTCGCACCATAGGGACATGCCTGGATGCAGTATCTACAGCCGAGGCAGTACTTTTCATCGACAAGCACCACTCCATCTTCGGTTTTGTATGTTGCACCAACGGGACAAACCTGAACGCATGGTGGTTCATCACATTGATTGCAAAGCTTGGGTACAAAATAGCTCTTTTCCACCTCTATAGCTTCTATACTCCCATCCTCAAATCCGTTAAAGCCTCCATTTGGAGAAACCACCTTTATTTCTCCGTCTCGGAGCCATGTGTATCTTTCAACCCAAGTTCTAAAAAAGATGGGCTCCATTGGAACATCGTTCTCTATCTTGCATGCCACCACGCATCTCCCGCAGCCTATGCATTTTGTTACATCCACGAAAAATAGAAACTTAGGAGAAGCTGCTGACACTGAACTTACCTTTAACTGGAGTCCCGCAGCTGCAAAACCCAAACCAAGCACTGAAAGAAGAAATCTTCTCCTCTTCATGATCCCACCGGATTGTGTGGGTTATGGCAATTCAAGCAGTCCCAACTTTTGCTATGTTTAACCGATATCTGAGGGAAATGTTCAGGTTTGCTAATGCTTTCACCATGACAGCTCAGACAGAAATCTATTGTAGAGTTAAAAGCCTCTGGACTCAGAAACTCATCGTACCCTTTGTATTTCTCGGGATTTTCAGCATGTAACTTCAACAACCCATGACAGCTCTCGCAACTAACATTTCTGTGTTCTCCAACACTCCATTCTGCATATTCGGTTATATGACAATCAAAACATCTGAACTCCTCACCGATTTTCGTCTGTAATCCTGCAATTTCTCCAACGGATTCTGCCCTATACCATCCGATTTCTCCAAAGGTAGGAGGGACTAACACTACCCTCAAAGCAAAAAAGATGATAACGCCTGCAAAGTACAGCATCAGTATTCTCGTAGTTACTTTCCTCATATCTGATCTATTTCAAGAATCTCACTGTGGCTATGATTGCCCCAGCAGCTATGACTCCCAACAAACTTCCTAAGACTGTTTCAAAACCTCCAGTCTGCTCGGTCGTTTCTGGAGACTTGGGTGGTTCGGGCAGATTAAGATTGGGTGATTTAGCATTGCCTCCTAACCCTTCTGCTGACAGGGTAGGTTCCTCCCCTTTTATCTTCTTTTGCGTCTCGTACCAGTCGACCATCCTTCCGAGCTTATCAAAGATTGAATCTACAGCCCCGCCCCAATGAGTGTAGTCTGGGCCCATCATCGAGGCTCCCATCCTCCATCTCCTTCCGTCATGGTGCCATATATAATACCACATGAACTCTGGAAATTCGTCTATCGGGTTCGACTTGTCAATTAGGCCCTCTTCATACATTTTATTGAGCAAGTTGAGGGTGTATTTAGCGGTAATATTGTAGTCCTCGAGAACCATCTCGTATTTTTTGAAGTAACCCTCAACCCAATCAGGGCTGTGACACTGCTTGCAAACCTTTTCCATCCTCACCCTGTTCTCTTCTCCTAATTCTTTATCTGGTTTAAATCCACCTGCTGCGAGGTTTGAATTTGAGCTCTGATACATTATGAACTTTGCCTGAATCTCCCATTTAAGCCTTGAACCAACATCGTGGGTTCCTGTAACGATTACTTTACCACCGGGATTGGCTATTTCGCTCATATGGCATGCCGTACATGTTGGAGCAGAGAAATCCACTCCTGCCTTCCAAGGTTCCGCTTCCCAGTTCCAGTTCTCTTCATCAGCCTCGTATCTGGCACCATGATGGCTCTGCTCGTAAATTTCAATCTGTGGGTGGTCGGGGCCCAGATGGCATTTACCACAGGTCTCAGGTTTTCTTGCCTCTTTTATGCTAAATTGATGGGCCGTATGACAGGAACTGCACGCTCCAATGCTGCCATCCGGATTTATTCTTCCCACACCGATATTCGGCCACCCAACAAGCTCTCCATTACTGGAATAAACGTAGCTCCCATGACATTCCAGACATCCTAAAAATTGATTAGCATGATTAAACCCAGAGTTAAAAATACCCGTCTTTTCAAGCATACCACTTTCAGGATACAGAGGTGTTACAAGATTTTTAATAAATTCTTCAGGAGGGTTATCCTGGGCGGTATTTGAGTTCCAGGGATCTAACCCCTTATCTACCATCGCTTTATACCAAGGCTTTAAGGGGCCATTTACTGATGCAAAAGCGTGTTTACTTTTCATGTTCGTTATATATTCATACTCATGGCACATTGCACATTTTTTAGGCGAGACAACCGGAGTTATCGTGAAACCATGATGTTCCTCAGCGTAATCCCCCTCCTTTACCTGGTGACATATGTAACAGTTGACCCCTACCTCGTAATGTTTACTCCTCTTCCAATCCTCTATAATAGAGGGGGTCTGTGCACTGTGACATGCAACACAGAGTTCCTCAGCCATGACTGGAAGTAAAAGCAGGCTGATCAAAGAGAACAAAAGTATCAATTTTAGATACTTCATGATTGGGATTTGAATATGGTCCTACTTAAGATTGAATACGAACATTTCCGAAATTATTAAAATGTTAAAATATGAATTTTACCAATGCTAAAGGTAAAAATCAAAACCTCTTCCAAAAACTGCCACTTGTTGAAAAGTTTCCCCGGAGCAATTTTAAAACACTATCAGATATGCAGGGGCAGGAAAGGTGTGAAAGTTGTTGTAAGTATCAAAACACCAGATGGGGAGAAAATTGAAGTAATGGATGAACATCCGTGCGAAATTGCAATGGGTATACTAGATAGTGGGGCAATAGTCACATCCTCCGAAGTTTTTGAAGATATCATGACTTGGATTACAATTTGCAGTGATCATGAGGTATTTAAAGAGATTATAAAGAAACTTGATGGCCTGAATATAGATTACGAAGTAATCTACAAAGCAAATCTTTATGAGAAGGAAGAAAGGGATAAAATAACCCACAACGAATACAGATTGCTAAGACTCGCCTTCGAGAAGGGATTTTTTGATTCACCCAAAAAGATAAAACTCGATGAGCTGGCGAAATTGGAAGGAGTTTCAAAATCCACAGCCTCAGATACCCTCAGAAGAGCCATGAAAAAGGTATTTTCCAGATTTTTTGAGTTCTAAATTTTGAGTTCTAAAAAATAAAAAACGAAAAAAGGAAAAGAACCAATAACCTATGACTCAAGTACTATGCACATATACCAGCATTCTAGGCAAAAATAACTAAATAACAAATAAACAATTTTAAAAAGGAACAGGTGGATCTGAGCCTCAGGTTCTGGCTTTCCCCTTCACTTCGTTTGATGCGATCTCCCGAAGTTTTGGGGTTTGCCTTTCCCCGAAGCTTGCTCTCCACCTGCAAACCTATTTTATCACTAATAATACTTAAAGTTTTTGGAGAGTTGAAAAGAATCTATCGGAAAGATAGTTTAATATGGATTTCTTAATTTCAAATTTATTTTCTACAGATTTATCCTCAAAAGACTGAAGCTAAGTATTAAATGAGTTAAATATTCAATACACGATCAGTAAAAACTTTTCCAGAAACTCCTCTGTAACCCAGCTAGAAGAAAATTTATAGTGACTAAAAAACAAACTTTCAAACCTACCTAATTACCGATCAACATATCACAAAGACTCCAACAACATGACAAAAATCTTAAATATCACACCCCGCCAAGAAAATGAACGCCCTATATACACTTAAGAAGGCTTAAAAAACCAATAGCAAAAGGCTTATAAATCACAAAGACTAAAAGAACATTTGCCAAAAGTTATATCCGTGAACCGCAGAACCGGCAAGTGCCCGGATTGAGGCGTGAGCCATAAATGAAGGGTGGAGTTCCCCTCTGCGGTAAAAAAATGAGGACCACAGGTTTTGTGGTCTGAGGTGGGCTTGAGTAGGATTGATCCGGTGGGTGCAGAGGCGTTTTCACCGCTTCTCCCCCGCAATTCTGGTTGATCCTGCCAGAGGCCGCTGCTATCTGGCTGGGACTAAGCCATGCTAGTCCAGGGGTCAATTCTCCCCCGGGAGAATTGGCACCGGCGGACGGCTCAGTAACACGTGGACAACCTACCCTCGGGTAGGGGATAACCCCGGGAAACTGGGGCTAATACCCTATAGGCCATGGAGACTGGAATGTCCCATGGCTAAAAGCTCCGGCGCCCGAGGATGGGTCTGCGGCGGATTAGGTAGTTGGTGGGGTAACGGCCCACCAAGCCTAAGATCCGTACGGGCTGTGAGAGCAGGAGCCCGGAGATGGACACTGAGACAAGGGT